>Ga0316205_10001688_pt1 | contig 26223 bp, 20 predicted proteins | sample 3monthpyrite_MG_FD_204941 | JGI IMG/M metagenome (GOLD analysis project Ga0316205, IMG submission 204941) | Microbial mat bacterial communities from mineral coupon in-situ incubated in ocean water Damariscotta River, Maine, United States -... | ecosystem: Environmental > Aquatic > Marine >... | reverse complement strand
CGCCAGTTCCGGCTGTGTGCGCATGGTGATGGCGCATATCAACGAGCTGTATCCACGGGTCAAGATCGGCTCGACCGCCTATCTTTATCCGCCCGAAGACGGCGTCACGCCGCACAGCTGACGGCACGAATACATCTGCAAGTTCCGGACTTCAGAACCAGTCAGATTCAAGGGTGACCGATCCACCGGATGCCGGGACTGAACACACGGGTTATTGCGTGTGTTCGCCCCGTGCATTTCCCCGAAGTCAAATGCATCACTGCTGGTGGTTGCCGCGCATACCGGCCCGCATACCTATCGGGATCATCCGTGCGATGTCGAGGCTGCGACAACTTTGATCCACTTGCGAGACGAGCCTGCGGATGTCGCACGCGGGTCATGTCAAAGCGCCATCGCGTGCGCCCGGTAATTTTTATTGCACATTTTTCCGGGTGCGCGTAACGATATTACCTATGGGGACGGAGTTGAGGGAAAGATCTCGAAGGTTTGCGGGCATTCTGTTGGTTTGCCTGATGAGTCTTTCTGTTGCCGGAATGGGGCCTTGGCGCCCCGGTGCGGCCGATTGCCATGCCGGAATGCACGGTTCACAGGCCGATACAGTTTCCTTTTCCGCTTCGCCGAAACCAGTTCCTGAAATCATGCAATGGTCAGGCCGCCGCGCGTGCTGCGCCTGTCCCATGGGCGCCGATGTCGACCTGCATTTGGCCGACGAAGACGAGGGCTTGCAGCGGGTCATTGTTGCTGACCTGCTCCCTTCCGGGCCTCCGCCTTCTCCTCCCGAAGCACCACCGCGAAGCTGACACATAGGCGGCCCGCGCAGCGGGCGGCCCGACGGCCCGCTGCGCGGGTGCAGTGCCGGTGACGCACTCAGAAGACTCCAAAAATACAATACACGCATGTGGCGACATTTCTTTTGTCGTCCGGCGGGGGAAGGACAGTTAAATGGAAAATGCACTAGGGATAAGCGGTTATACATCCACGATGTTTGCCATCGTCTTTATCGTGCTTGGGTTAGGGATCGCGGCGCTGTTCGCCGCATTGTTCCTGCCTGCACGCTGGAAATTGAAATACCGCATGGAATTCGGGTTTGTGATTCTGCTGATCGGTCTGGTCTGGTATGCCGACCGGGAAAGCACACGCGTCTATCAGGCCTACCAGGCCGAGATTGAAATGGCGGAATTCATCGACACCGCCGAGGCGGCGGAGCCGGGTCAGAACTTTGACCGCGTCATCCGGGTCATTGCCTTTCAGTGGGGTTTCGCCTTTCTGACCGAGGATGATGAAATCAGCCGCAACGCGGCAGTCACGAAACCTGGCGAAAAGGTGCTGTTCCGCCTGTTCGGCAATGACGTGATCCACGGCTTCAACATTCCCGCTGTCGGCATCACTGCCGAACTCGAACCTGGCGTCGAGCGTGATCTGTGGATCCGCGCACCCCAGGAACCAGGTAAATATCTTATCCAGTGCCTCAACTATTGTGGCGTCGGTCATGCCCAGATGAAGGCTTGGCTGGTTGTTGAAGGAGAGGAAGAGGCATGATTGATTTCCAGACATTCAAGAAGGGAGCCGCCTGATGGCCAGCCCGCACGATACCGTACGCATGGGGACAACGCCCCACTGGGAGCCAGAGGATATCATCGGCAAGATGAGCCTCTCGACCCTGCTGTTCAGCCACGATTACCGCCACATAGCGGTCAAGGGGATGCTCACCTCGCTGGTGATGCTGGGCCTTGGCGGGCTGATGGCGATGCTGTTTCGCACAGAACTGGCGCTGCCTGACATCCAGTTCTTTGACGCACGCCCCTACATGTCGCTGATGACATTGCACGGGATGCTGATGGTCTTTGGATTCATCATTCCGCTGGTCGTGTCGCTGATGTATTACATGATGCCCAAGGTCCTGGGCATGGAGGGCCTGTTGTGGGCCAGAGGCGCACAATGGAGTTGGTGGTTGCTGATCATCGCGGCGGTGTTGCTGGTGATCTCGCGTCCCGATTTCACCTGGACATTCTACCCTCCGATGTCGCTCAGGGTCGGCGGGCCGCTATTGTGGATGGGCTTTGTTGCCGTGCTTCTGGTGGCGATTTCTGAATTCCTGGCCGGGATGGTGTTGCTGCGCAACGGTCTGGCCGCCGCAAAGAAGTTCGGATGGGGCAAACTGCCCCTGATGGGCTGGGGTGCGGTGTCCGAAGGCATTCTGCTGATCGGGTCGACCCCGGCGTTGGGGCTGGTGGCCATATTCATGTACACCGACTGGATGCAGTGGTCTGCTTTTTATGACACGGCGCGTGGCGGCAACGTGATGACGTTCATGTTCACCTTCTGGTTCTACGGTCACCCGGCGGTTTATCTGCCGCTGATGCCCGCCATCGCGGTTCTTTACACGCTGCTTCCGCGTTTTCTGGGTCGCCCGATCTGGAGCTACTGGTCGGCCGTTACGGCGTTTTCGATCCTGACCGTTCTGGCGTTCATCGTCTATCCGCACCACTTCCAGCCAGCCGAGTCCATCAGCGGGATCCTGGGGCGGATCACGCAGATCCTCACCTTGCTGATCTTCGTGCCATCGACCCTGCACGTGTTCAACTGGATCGCAACGCTTTGGTATGACACGATTCCGTCCTCGGCCAAACGCGCGGTGCCGTTCAAGTTCATTGTTGCCTCGGTCTTCTTTCTGATGGTCGGCGGGGTCACGGCCTATGTGAATGCGCAGATCGCAACCGACAGCGATTTCGTGCACAACACATACTTTGTTCCGGCGCATTTCCACGCGATGTTCGTGGGCTTCATGGCCAATATGGCGATGGCGGGGTTCTACTATCTGTACCCCTACATGACCGGCCGGATGTACGGACAGGGACTGGCCAACACCCATTTCTGGTTCTGGCAGATCGGGATTTTTGTGAAGGTGATGATGATGTACTGGCTTGGCTTTGCCTATTTCCCGCGTTGGGTATTTGACTACCTGCCGCTTCAGGAGTGGGCGATGCCGCAGTTGGTGTTGACCGGAGCTGCGTATCTGATCGGCCTCGGCTTCATCGTATTTGTCTTCAACCTCATGTGGAGCGCCAGCCGCGGTCAAGCCGCGACCGGTGATCCATGGGCCATATCGGACGACGCTATCGCAGCGACGCCCGCACCGGCCGAATAAAAGGAGAACCAAAGCATGATACTCAGATATTTCCTTCTGTTCGGCATCGTCCTTCTGGGGACGACCGGATGGTTCATCGTGGGCGCTCAGCCGCCCGCAGTTCAAATACCGCCAGCCATTGGCGAAGTGACCCGACTGCAAGAGAAAGGTAAGATCCCGACTGGCGCACTCTTCGAAAACGAGGAGGTAGAGCACGACATCTTTGGTGTCCCGGCCAAGGACGAAGAGATGCTGGAGGCAGCCATGGAAGCCATGGGTGAAATGCCCGGCATGGACATGGGCGGCATGGACATGGGCACCGACGGTGACGCTATGGACATGGCCACCGATGGTGACGGCATGGACATGGGCACCGACGGTGACGCTATGGACATGGCCACCGACGGTGACGCTATGGACATGGCCACCGATGGTGACGGCATGGATATGGCCACCGATGGTGACGGCATGGATATGGCCGCCGATGGTGACGGCATGGATATGGCCACCGATGGTGGCGCTATGGACATGGCCACTGATGGTGACGCTATGGACATGGCCACCGATGGTGGCGCTATGGACATGGCCACTGATGGTGACGCTATGGACATGGGCACCGATGGCGACGCTATGGACATGGCCACCGATGGTGATGCTATGGACATGGCCACCGATGGTGACGCTATGGATATGGCCACCGATGGTGACGCTATGGATATGGCCACCGATGGCGGCGGTATGGATATGGCCGGCAATGGTGAAATGGACGAAGAAGAAGAAGCCGCCATGGCCCAGCAGATGGCTGGCCTCATGATCTCGGAGGATGGCGAATTCGACCGCGAGATCAGCCTGTCAATGTCGGAGTGGACCTTCTCGGACCTCGAAATCGACGCGAAACAGGGCGAACGTATCAAGTTTACCCTGCGAAATGATGGCGCCGTTCTTCACGAGTTCATGTTCATGACGATGGTCCAGATGCAGGCTGTCAGCTACCGCGCAAAGCGTGCCGACTGGAGCCTTTTCGAGCACGAGGCGCTGTTTGAAAAGTCACTGCTGTTGCCCGGCCAGGAGATCACCTTTGTCGCCGAGATCACCAAGCCCGGGTCGTGGATGTTCATGTGCATGCTGCCCTACCACATGCAGATGGGCATGATGGGCCAGATGGCAACGCCCGGCGCTGCCATGGAAATGTAGGGATACCACCCGGCACCCGGGCCGGAGTCGCATGGCTCCGGCCCTGGTGTTGGGGTTGAAAATGAACGATGTTTGAGGCGGAATCGAGCCCTGCACAGCCTTGGTCCAAGGACAGTCCGGCCCAAAGCCGCCCGTGTCTCGATCAGGAATGTTGCAGCGCAGCCTTCCTCAAAGCGAGCATTGCCTGAACACACGGCACCTCGGGGCAACCGAGGGTCCCGGTGCGAACGAAACCATAACTCATTTCGTTTGGTGCAACTGCGATCGTCATCAAGCGCGACCGCACCGCAAGGCGCGCAGGTGCCGCGACCTTGATGTGTGCGTTGCCTTGTGCGGGTGGCGGCGTTCGTCTTGATGTGATGGTCTGATTGTCGCCGATATGCACATTCAGTGTTTTCTTGACTTATGATCATAAATATCTGATAATTCTGTCATGACAGAAATTAAAGACATAAATGACTCCTCCGCCAAGGCCCAGTTCGTCCTCTACTGGGGGGACATGGGCGGGCAATGGGGCGTCAACCGTTCGGTGGCGCAGATTCAGGCGTTGCTGTTCCTCAGTGCGCAGCCGCTGAACGCTGAACAAATCTCTGACCAGCTTGGCATCGCCCGTTCCAACGTGTCGAATTCGCTCAAGGAACTGGTTGGCTGGAAACTGATCCGCCGGGTTCCGAAACCCGGCGACAGACGGGAATATTTTGAGGCCGAAACCGACGTCTGGGAGATCGCGATGCGCATCGCACAGGGGCGCAAAGAGCGTGAAATCGACCCCGCCATGCGGGTCCTTTCCGATTGCATCGCTGCGGCCGGGGAAGAAGATACCCCCGACCCCGTCGCCCTCAAGCGCATGCAGGACATGCAGGAATTCCTGAACACTGTGGATGGCTGGTACAGCCAGATGATGTCGGTGCCCAAGGCCAAGCTGAACATGCTGATGAAAATGGGCAACAAGGTGATTTCGCTGCTTTCAATCACCGGTAAGAAATCGGAATAGGGCGCCGCCTTGTTGCCCGTTTCCCGTGATTTTCAGGTGTCATCGCCATGCAGTTAAAACGTATCCCCCATCCCGACCTGTCCTGCCCGGATCACCGCTTCAGCGATCTTCTGGGCCCTGAAAACTGGGCCAGGCTCCCGGCCGCGATCCGGCGTCGGTTTGGCAAGCGCGTGCGAGGCGGGGCCAGCGTTGCCTATCAGGGCGTCGTCACCCATATGCAGATGAACGGGGCTGGCCGGCTTCTGGCCCATGCCGCCCGCCTGATCGGCGCGCCGTTGCCCTATGATCTGAGCTGCGTGGGCAAGCCTGCCGTCGTGATCGTGACCGAGGATATCGCCGGAACCGGCCAGTTCTGGATACGCCAATACGGTCGCAAGTCGGGCTTTCCGCAGATGATTCACAGCTCCAAGCGGTTTGCCGGACCCTCGGGCCTGGAGGAATATATCGGGTTCGGGATCGGCATGGCGTTGAACGTCTCCGTCGAGAATGGTGCGCTGCTGTTCAAAAGCGATCACTACTTTGTGTCCGTGCTTGGCCTTCGCCTGCGGATCCCGCGATTGATCGCGCCCGGCGCGCTGGTGATTGGGCATCATGATCTGGGGCAAGGACAGTTCCGGTTCTCCATGCGCCTTGATCACAAGGTTTTCGGCCACGTCCTGAGCCAGGACGCCGTTTTCAAGGACGCAAAGGAATAGGCCCCGTGCAGGACAATCCAATATGGCTGTTCGATGGCGTCTGCGTGTTGTGCAGTCGCGGTGTCCGGTACACCCTGCGGCATGAAAAGGCGCCGCTGATCCGGTTTGTGGCGATCCAAAGTGACGCGGGGCGCGCCCTGGCCATGCATCACGGGATCGACCCCGATGATCCGGACACATTCCTGTTTATCGAAAACGGACAGGCGCTGAAAAAGTCCGCGGCCTTCATCGCTTTGACGCGACACCTGAACGGTCCGGCACGAATGGCGCGCGCACTGCGTCTTGTCCCGCGTGCCTTGCGCGACGCCGCCTACGGTTTCATCGCACGCAACCGTTACAAGGTCTTTGGCCAGACGGACACCTGCATGATCCCGCACCCGGACCAGCGGGACCGGTTTGTGCTGTGATGCCAAAACCCATTTTGATCATTGGCGGCACGGGCGTTTTTGGCAAACGTCTGGTGCGCCATCTGGCAACGCGCGCAGGGATTGCGCTGTTCGTCTCCTCCCGCGATGCGGCGCGGGCAGAGGCGTTCATTCAAACCTTGCAAGGCTCCATCGCGCCTTTGCACGCGGTTGGGCTGAGCTGTCAGGAAAACCTGCAACGGCGGCTTGATGACATACGGCCCTTCATCGTGATTGATTGTTCCGGCCCGTTTCAGGGTGCGAATTATGATACCGCCCGGACTGTATTGCGCAGTGGCGCGCACCTTGTCGATCTGGCCGATGCCCGCGACTATCTCGCCGGTTTCGCCGGCGCCCTTGACGACGTGGCCCGCGATCATGATGTGACCGCGCTGACGGGCGCAAGTTCCACCCCGACCCTGTCGACTTGCGTGGCCCGGCATCTGACCCGGGGGTGGACACGTGTCGACACCATCGACATCTGCATCACGCCGGGCGGCAAAAGCGAGGTCGGTCGATCGGTGATCGAGGCCATCATGAGTTATGCGGGCCGGGACATTCCGATCTGGCGGTCCGGGCGCCTGTCGAAAACGATCGGTTGGAACAATGCCCGGATGATCGACATCCCCGGTCTGGGACGCCGTCGCGTAGCCGCAGTCGAAACATTCGATGCCGAGCATCTGGGGCCGTCGCTGAATGTGCAATCGCGTGTCGCGTTCTTTGCGGGCCTTGAATCCGCAATTGAGCAAAGGGGCATAGAGGCGGTTGCCGCGTTGCGCAAACGCGGCCTCACCGTTGACCTTGGTTTTCTGATCCCCTTGCTGCTCAAAGCCCGCAAACTCACGCGGCTTGCGACCTCGGATGTCGGGGGTATGCTGGTCGATATTTGTGGGCTGGACGAAAACGGCGTGTGGTGCCGCGCGAGGTGGTCATTGATCGCGCGGCAGGACCACGGGCCCTTTATCCCTATCCTTCCTGCGGTGGCGGCGGTTGAAACACTGATGGCCGGGGCCGTTTCAACGGGTGCGCGGCCTGCACACAGGGCTCTGGACGTGTCGGATATTCTTGAGCACATGCGCCCCTATGCCATCACGACACAGACGTCCGTCACCAGAACCGACAAGGGCGTTTTCGAGACGGCGATTGGCACATCCAGCTTCAAGAGCTTGCCCAAGACGGTGCGCACGTTTCATGACCCGTCCGGCCCTGTGGTCTGGCATGGCGTGGCTGATATCAAGGGCGGCGGCTGGTTTGCACCAAGGATCCTGGCACGGGTATTCGGCTTTCCCGGACAGGGGAGCGACGTGCCGGTCACGGTGACCCTAGAGCGCACCACATCCCCCGACGGCACTCCGGTTGAAACCTGGACCCGGAACTTTGCAGGCACACGCCTGATTTCTGTTCTCAAGACCGACGGCAAGGGAAATCTGACGGAACGCTTTGCGCCATTTACCTTTGTGATCCCTGTTCGTGCAGACGCAGATGGATTGGACATTCCTGTTTCCGGATGGCGCATCGGGTGGCTGAAACTGCCAAAATTTCTCGCGCCGCAGTCCACCGCCTCGGAGTATGTTGATAAGCAGGGGCGGTTCTGTTTTGACGTCCATCTCTCTGCTCCGCTTTTTGGAACCATCGCGCATTACAAGGGGTGGCTTGGACCGATCACGGGGCCGGGGCGGTGATGTCCCGAGCCGCTGTCGGTCGCCGATGTGCAAAGGACAAGACGAGCGCCTTGCCGACCTCAGGGGCCGCTTTCGCTGCAACTGGCATGGCCACTCAGCAAGCGGGCGTTGCTGCGATGCTCTGAGCCACTTCGCATGATCGGCAGTGCCAGCAGGCGTCGCCTTGCGCGCCAATTCCATGACCCTCTGCCAAGAGGTCCTTGACAGCCCCACAGTCAATATCCAAGAGACGGATCAACGATGTTGACCAGCGCAGTCCCCCGTGTCCAGCGGTCGAGATTTGCCAAAAACAGATCGAAAGAGGCTTTCTCCCAACCCTCATGGACCGAAGAGCAATGCGGTGAGAGGATCACGTTTTCCAAATCCCAAAGTGGGCTGGTCACGGACAAGGGTTCGACCTCGAACACATCGAGGACGGCGGCGGCGACGCGGCCAGTCTCAAGTGCTGCGTGCAGGGCCGTCTGATCCACCACGCCTCCGCGCGAGACATCTGCGAGGATGACGCCGGGCTGCATGGCGGCGATCTCTTCTGAGCCGACAAGGCCGCGCGTCTGCGGCGTGAGCGGCGTCGAGACGGCAATAAAACCAGCGCGTGGCAGAAGGGTTGTCAGGTCGCCTGGCGCCCAAACCTCATCGACATGCGCCATCGCCTGCGGGTGGGCACGGGTGCCGATCACCGTCATTCCAAATGCCTTGGCGCGCGCCGCCACGGCCCGCCCGGTATGGCCCAATCCGATAATCAGCAGCGTTTGCCCCGAAAGCGGCCTGACCGTGCGGGCGCCATTCCAGACTCGCCGGGATTTGTCCGTTTGCAGCCCGGGAACGTCGAGCGTGAAATGCAGGAAGCCGCCAAGGATGTATTCCGCCATCATGTCGCCTGCCACGCCTGCGGCATTTGTCACGGTTGTCCGGTCCGGATCCCAGCGACCGTAATGATCGGTTCCCGCACCGCCATTGGCAATCCAGCGCGGACCATCGCGGCCGAACAATGCATCATGCGGAAAACCCGATGACCCCGAAAAGCGGACGGAATAGACAATCTCGGGCCGGTAGCTTTGGATCAGGGTCGGCAGGGCCTCGTAACTGTTGCATTCGCGATAGTCCGCCTTTGGAAACGCCGCGACCAGCCATTGCGCAAGTGGCTGTGTGTCGCTGTTGTGCAGGACGATGCGCGGGGTGTCAGCCATGTTTTTCCCCCCGACTGTTCTGGCGCGGTACCTGCAAAAGCTGGCCGTAACCCGGCAAGGGATCGTCAATCCCTACAAGTTCCAGAGCCTGAAAGACCATCGCCTGATTTGATGTTATGACCGGTTTGCCGACCGCCTCTTCGAGACGGGCAATGATCTCGACACTGCGCATATCGGTACAGGACAGAACAAGGGCCTCGGCCCGTGGATGATCGGCGGCCAGACCCAGATCAAACACCGCTTGCGGGTCCAACGCGCCTTGCCCGTAATTGTCCAGCGGGTCGCTCACTTCGGATCGTGCGACAGTTTCGAAACCCGATTGCGCCAGAAAACCGACGGCCAGATCGTTGATCGCGGACACATAAGGCGATGCAAGGCCGATTTGCCTGACGCCCAGCGTGTTCAGCGCGTGCACCAAAGCGCCGGCGGCTGTCACAGTCGCAGCGCCGCTTTGGGCCTTGATCCGTTCGGCGAGTTGACGGTCAAAGGCAGGCCCGTGGGTCAGCGTGGCTGACGTGCAGCCATAAAGGATCACGTCGGGCCGGACCCCCTGCAAAAGCTGCAAGGGACCGTCCAGATCAGCAGCCCCCAGCCCGTGCATCTGTTCGGCATCGGGAATTTCGTCCTGATCGTACCCGCCCATCCGGGCAAAATGCACCGAAACGCCGTCGGGGCGCAAAAGCACCATATCGGGTTCGAGGTTGGTATTGGTAAAGGGCACAAGAATACCAAAGCGGGCGCGTCCGCGTGACTCTGTCATCATCTGTTCTCCCTGATCCAGCGTTCCAGAAGGCGCGCGGCGAAGTCGAGATCATCTGCGCCGCCCATCGTGGCGCGCAGACAATGCGCAAGCCCGACGCCGCCTTGCGGGCGCAAAAAGACGCCTTCCGTGCGCAATGCCTTGTCCGCGCGGTTCGCCTCATCCGCGTTTGCCATGCGGATCAGCACGAAATTGGTAAAGCTTTCGGGCACATCGAAACCGACCCGTCGCAGCCTGGTGCAAAAAGCATCGCGCGCGGTGGCCGTCAGGTCGCAGGTGTCCCGCATGTAGGCCTGATCTGCCAGCGCCGCCACTGCGGCGGCCTGACCGGCGCGCGAGATGTTGTTGGGATTCATCACTTTTCGTATCTCGGTCGCAATTTCGGGCGGGAACAATCCCCAACCGACCCGCAGGCCAGCCAGACCATAGGCTTTTGAGAACGTGCGCAGGATCACCGTATCCCCGCGCCCGGCCTGATCGAACATGGGCGCGTCCAGGTGGTCCGCGAACTCGCCATAGGCTTCGTCGATCACCAGCAGAATATCGCCGGAAAGGTTTTCCCGCAGGCGCACAAGCTCGGATTGCGGTATGCGGGTGCTGGTGGGGTTTCCGGGATTGGCGACAAAAACGATGCGCGTATCGGGCCGGACAGCTTTTATCAGGGTATCGACACAAACCTGCCCGTCCGTTTCGGGCGCCGTGTCGTAACGTGCGCAGGCAAGCTGTGCGGCGGTTTTGAAATACGGATAGGCATGGGCCGGGGCCAGCACGGTATTCTGTTGATCGGCAAAGGCCAGCACCAGACAGCCGATCAGCTCCATCGACCCGCTGCCGCACAGGATGTCCTGTGCCGGAACACCATGCAGGTCCGAAAGAGCCGCGCGCAGGTCGCGCCAATCCGGATCAGGGTAAAGATGCCCTGCCTCCAGCGCCCTGGCCGCGGCGCTGATGGCACGGGGGCTGGGCGCGCGCAGGCTTTCGTTCTGGGACAGCGAGATCAGGCGCTTGCCTGCAGGGGGGGTCAGCTGGGCCAAAGCATAGGCCGACATGGCGGAGATATGGGAAACGGACCGGATCATGGCGGGCCTCCGTACCGTTCGCGCGCGGATTTGCGGCTGATCAGCCCGTCTTCAAGATCGCGCAGAACATCGGCGCGGCTGCGCTCTTGCGGATTGCCAAACCCGCCACCACCCGGCGTTTCGAATATCAGCGTTTCGCCCGCCTTCACCCGAACCTCGCCCTTGCCGGGCAGATCAGCTCCGTCGTGACCGATGCGAATCCGCCCCGAGGCCCCCGCCCCGCCGCCGAACCGCCCGCGCGCGGGGTTCAGCACCCGTTCGACCGACAGGAACAGCATAAAATCCTCGTCAACCGAAGACCGGACTTCGATGTGCTGCCCCAATCCGCCGCGCATCCGCCCGGGCCCGCCGCTGTCAGGCCTCAATTCCCGTCGCGTGATCAGGATCGGAGCCACCGCTTCGGTGGTTTCCACCTGTGATCCCCACACGCCCGAGGGGAACGAAGTGGCCGACAGCCCGTCCAGACCCGGTCGCGCCCCGGTGCCGCCACTGAACACCAGTTCCAGCGCGAATTGCCGGCCCTCACGCGCAACGGCTTCGGGCGCATGGCGTAGCGGCAAGTCATACATGCACGACGCCCCCTCGGCGGGGACCACACCCGGCAGGGCCTGAGACAGGCAGCCATAGACCAGATCGGGTGTCATCTGCCCCAGAGTGTGACGCATCGCCACCGGAGCAGGGGCCTGCGCGTTCAGAATGCAGTTCCTTGGCCCGGTCACGCGGAAGGGTGCGAGCGAACCGGCATTGTTGGGAATGTCCGGCCCGATGATGCAGCGCAGCGCAAATACCGAATAAGCCGTCGCATAGTTCAGCGGCACGTTGATGCCCTTGCGCGACAGGCCCGACGTGCCGTCGAAATCCAGCGCAACGTGATCCTCGGCAATGGTCAGGGCGGCGTGCAGGTCGATCTCGTGCTCATAGCCATCCACCTTCAGCACATTGCGCCACGTGCCCTTTGGCAACGCCGCAATCGCTTCGATCGTGCCGCGATATGACAGGTCGATGATATAGCTGGACAGCGCGTCCAGATCGTCGATTTCGAATTCTGCCATCATGTCGCTCAGCCGTCGCGCCCCGGTCTCGCAGCAGGCAATCAGTGCATAGATATCGCCCTCGTTGGCGATGGGCTCGCGCGAGTTGGCTTTGACGATCTCCATCAGCAGCGTGTTGAGCGTGCCTGCGTCCATCAGCTTGCACGGCGGGACAAGCAGCCCTTCGTCATGGATATCCGCACCTTCCGGCCCCATGCCAAGCCCGCCCAGATCGACCAGATGCGAGGTGCAGGATGTGAAGCCGACGATGCGACCCTTGTAAAAAACCGGCATCATCAGAAGGAAATCGTTGAGATGCCCCGAGGCGATCCAGGGATCGTTGGTGAGGTAAATGTCAGCGGGCGTCATGTCCTGAATCGAAAAGCGGCTCCGCAGGGTTTTCACCGCTTCGGCCATCGTGTTGATATGCCCCGGCGTGCCGGTCACGGCCTGCGCAAGCATCCGGCCCTGCACATCGAAAATCCCGGCCGAAATATCCCCGCATTCGCGCACGATGGGACTGAAGGCCGCGCGGATCAGTGCCTGGCCCTGTTCTTCGACCACGGCAAGAAGCCTGTTCCACATGACTTGCAACCGCGTATCCGATGTCGTCATTGACCGTTCTCCCGGTTGCGCGTCAGCCAGATGTTTCTGCCGCCATCCACCCTGGCAGAGTAATCGGCGCTGACAAATGTGGTTGTTTGCGGCTCGACGATCAGGGCCGGGCCGTCAAGGTAATCGCCCGGTTCGAGCGTGTTGCGCGCGTGGATGTCCGCTGCGCGCCATCGCCCGGTGACATCGCACAGAACATCCCGGTGTCCGTCTGGCTGCGCACGCCGCCCGGCGGCAACATCCGCATACTGTTCCAACGCCGGTGGTTCCGAGGAAACCTGAAGCGCCCAGTTCAATATCTCGATCGTCATGCCCGGGACTGCGCGACTGAACTGACGGCTGTATTCCGTCTCGAACGCCACCCGCAGGTCGGGGATGTCCCTGGCTTCCAGCACGCGGTCCGGCAGCGGGATTTCAATCTCATGACCCTGCCCGTGATAGCGCATGAAGGCCTGGCGTCGCCGGATCAATGCGCCCTCGGGCGCACCGGCGCGCACCACGCTCCGGGCCTCGCCGATCATCTCGTCGAAAAAGGCGTTTATGGCTTTCACGTCGAGTGTGTCGAGCGTGGTATAGTGCGACCGGATGATCTCAAAGGACACGGGGGCAAAAAGGAACCCGACAGCGGAACCAACCCCGGGATCGCGCGGGATCACGATGCGGTCAATCTGTGCCCGTCGCGCCACCCGCGTGGCATGCAAAGGGCCGTTTCCGCCAAAGGCGATCATCACCCGCGCGGCAAGATCCTTTCCGGATTCCACCGCGTGCATACGGCCCGCGCCCGCCATGCTCTCGTCGACGATTTCGCTGACCCCGCGTGCGGCTTGTACGGCATCAAGGTTCAGTGCCTGCCCAACTTGCGTGGCAAGCGCGGTCTGCGCGGCGTCCATGTCGATCCTCAACCGCCCTTCGGCAAAGCGGCCCGGTTTGATCAGCCCCTGCATCACGTCGGCATCCGTCACGGTCGGCAATGTCCCGCCTTTGGCAAAGGCTGCGGGTCCGGGCTCGGACCCAGCGCTTTCCGGCCCGACCTGCAATCGCCCCAACCGGTCCACATGCGCGATCGACCCACCGCCCGCGCCAATCTCGATCATCTCGATCACCGGAATGCGCACCGGCATGCCCGAGCCTTTGGTAAAGCGCGCGGCGCGGGCGATTTCAAACCTGCGCGCGGTTTGGGGGCGATAATTGTCAATCAGGCACAGCTTGGCCGTGGTGCCCCCCATGTCGAAACTCAGAACCGCCTCCGCGCCGGTTTCGGCGGCGATACGCGCGGCGAGGATGGCGCCACCGGCAGGACCGGACTCCACCAGTCGGATCGGCAGACGGGCCGCAGTTTCCATGGTCGTCATGCCGCCACCCGAGGTCATCATCAGAATGGGGCACATCAGCCCCTCATTGCTGAAAAGCGTTTGGAAATCAGCCAGGTAACTGGCCATTTGCGGCTGGATATAAGCGTTGGCGATTGTGGTCGAAAGCCGGTCGAACTCGCGCGCTTCGGGGCTGACTTCGTGGCTGAGCGACACGTCGAGCCCCGGCAATGCCGCGTTCAGCAGCGCCCTGAGCCTGAGCTCATGCGCCGGATTGGCATAGGCATGCAAAAGGCAAACCGCCACCGCCTCGGCACCACAGGCCGAAAGCGCAGCGCTCAAATGTGCGACGGCCTTTTCGGCCAGCGGTTCCAATTCCTGCCCCTGCGCATCCATACGGCCTTGAATCGTAAAGGCGCGCGCACGCGGAACAATCAGATCGGGCTTGACCAGATTGATGTCATACTGGCTGTACCGGCGCTCGTAGGCGATTTCCAGAATATCGCGAAACCCTTGGGTCGTGATCGTGGCGACGCGCGCACCGCGCCGTTCGATCAATGCATTCGTTGCCAGTGTTGTTCCGTGGACAAACCCACCGATCTGCGACCAGTTCACGCCCGTTCCGGTCAGCACCCGGCGGCTGCCCTCAAGCGCCCCGAGGGTCGGGTTTTCCGGAGTGGTCGGGGTCTTGGTGGTGGCACGGATCTGTCCCTGATCGTCCACAAGGACCGTATCGGTAAACGTGCCACCAATATCGACGGCAAGCCGACATCCGTTGCTAATGTGCATGTGAAGGAACCAAAATTTGGAATGTCAGAAGGGGCTCGCAAACACGGTCGGGCACCAGCGAGACGGAACAGCCGGGATCAGGCTATACGACCAGATCACAGCCGGTTGCCCGGCGGCCCAAGTCGATTCTGATGCACAACACCAACATGTGGCCGCTTTCGCTTGTCCAGATGTCACAAACGCTGCCCGAGCGCATGGTGCACTGTCAACTGAAATGCGAATTCGGCCGAAGGCATCGCCGGGACTGTTCATCTTGGAATTGCGTTTCGGGGTGCGCTGCGTCTATTTGCACGGTGGGCAGGGGACGCAAGTCGCCGATCACGGGTTCGCGGCCCACGTCAAAGTCGCGCTGGCAGATTAACGCGTCAGAACGGGATATCTGTGGTCCGAACACGCGAACACACGGTGACAACGGACAGCGATCACAAGTTCAACATTGCGCCCAAGCTATAGAATCGGGATTTCAACGCAGATGCGCCGAACCAGAAATGGGCCGGTGACATCAGCCATGTTTGGATGCGTGAGGGATGGTTATCCCTCGCCGTGATCCTAGATCTGCATTTTCGGCGCGGGGTCGGCTGGGTGGTCAGCAATCGCATGAAGCGTGATTTGGCACTCAGGGCTTTGAAAGTGGACATGGCCCTTAGGGCCCCGCCCAAAGGCTGCATCCATCACACAGATCGAGGGTCGCAATATTGCTCTCACGATTGTCAAAAGCTTCTGCGCCAGCACGGCTTCGAGGTGTCGATGAGCGGAAAAAGCAATTGCCATCCCAACGCCGCTGTTGAGACGTTTTTCAAGACCACAAAAGCGGAGCTGATCTGGCGACGGTCATGGGAAACGCGGCGGCAAGCCGAGATGGCAATATTTGAATACATCAACGGGTTCTACAAACCGCGCCGCCGCCACTCTGCACTGGGCTGGAAAAGCCCCGTCGGTTTCGAACGAAAGGTGGATTAAACGAGCACCGGAGGTGGCACGAAAGCGTGACAGGTCCAGGTTGGCGGCGGATTACTACCATGCCGGGCGCAGTGCCGACGAAAAGCGCGAAATTCAGGAAGCGTTCCGCATCGGTGATCTGCGGATCATCGCGGCAACAAATGCCTTTGGCATGGGTATTGATAAGCCTGACATTCGCCTTGTGGTGCACGGAGATGTTCCCGGATCATTGGAAAATTATCTGCAGGAAGCTGGTCGAGCCGGGCGCGACCGAGACCCTGCTCAATGTATTCTGCTTTTCAACAACGAAGACGTCGATCGTCAGTTCAACCTGACGGCCCGTTCCCGTCTGGCGCGACATGAAATCAGTGCGATTTTGAAAGCAGTGCATTGCCTGGACAATCGGACTCGTAAAAGCGGCGAGGTTGTCGCTACACCGGGTGAAATTGTAAAAGAAGAACAAGATCGGGAATTTCAGCGGGATAAGGACACGGATGATACCCGTGTCAAAACGGCGGTCGCCTGGCTGGAAGAGTCAAAGCTGCTCAGACGCGAGGAAAACCGGGTTCAGGTATTCCCTGCATCGCTTCTTGTGCGGGACGTTGAGCAGGCAAAAACAATTATTGACCGGCCTGATATCACGCAGGAGCGCAAGCTCAAACTGCTCGACGTTGTCAGACACATTATCAACGCGCCCAAGGAAGAAGGTATCTCAACAGACGTGCTCAGCGGCGCCAGCGGCCTGCCAGCCCCGGCGTTGCGCAAAGCCCTGACCGATCTCGAAGCCCTTGGCATCGCCAATGATGATACCAACATCACGATCTTCGTGCATGTAGGTGTCGAGGACAGGTCACGTATCCGTCTCGAGCGCGCCGCGCAACTCGAAGCTGAGCTGATTGCTCAATTGCGCGAAGAAGCACCTGATGCAGACGATGGCGAAGCGGCTCCCTTCAACCTCGCGGCGACGTGTCAGGTGCTGCGCGACCGTGGCCATGTCTCCGTGCGTCCGGATATTGTCGAAGGTCTGCTGCGCGGTCTGGCGCAGGACGGGCGTGACATGGAAGGCGCGCGGGGAAATCTGCATGTGCGCAGAGCTTCGCGTGGCAGTCTGTTTGTCCGGTTGCAGCGCTCATGGGCCGTGGTCGAGAAGACAGCGGAGATCCGCAGGCAAGCCGCTGAAAGGCTTCTTTCTCATCTTACCGCGAAAGTTCCGAAAGGAGTGAAGGGCAAGGACATCGCGGTCGAGACGACGCTAGGCGACTTGATGTCTGCGATCAATGGAGACGCGATGCTCCGCGCCGCTGTCCATGATCCGAACAAGCTCATGGATCGGGCGCTCCTGTGGCTCCATGAACAACAGGTTGTGACGCTCGGCAAAGGCCTCTCCGTGTTCCGGCCTGCGATGACACTTCATCTGAACCCAAAAGGCGGAAACTTCACGGTTCAGAATTTTGTCCCACTTGAAGAACATTACACGGAACAAACGATCCAGACCTATGTCATGGCCGCTTATGCGGAAAAGGGGCTTGAACAAATTAATGACGCAGAGAGGCTGGCTCAGGACTATTTCGAACTCAACCGGGATGCATTCATGCGCAGGTGGATGCCGGGCCGCGGAACGGAATTCCGCAGGCAGGCGACGGGTCAAACCTGGGCGCGTATTGTCGATGCGCTCGGCAACACAACCCAGGAACAAATCGTCAAAGACGACCGGGAACAAACCAATGTGCTTGTCCTTGCGGGCCCCGGTTCGGGCAAAACCCGCGTGTTGGTGCACCGCATTGCATATCTTGTGAAGATTAGGCGCGAAGACCCGAACGGAATACTGGTGCTGGCCTACAATCGACACGCCGCCGCTGAAATCCGTGAAAGACTGCGCGGCCTGATTGGCGACGACGCGCGCTTTGTCACCGTTTCCACGATTCATGCTCTCGCCATGCGACTGGTCGGCGCAAGCTTTGCAGGTCACGCGGGCGGTCAAGCCCAGGACTTCGATAGTCTGCTGATAGACGCGGTGCGGCTTTTGCGCGGTGACGGGCTGGATAAAGCGGCGGCGGAATCGCAGCGCGAAACCCTCGTTCAGGGATACCGCTGGCTTTTGGTCGATGAATATCAGGATGTGGGTCCCGAGGAGTATGCTCTGATCTCGGCGGTGGCCGGTAGAAGCCTCGACGATCCTGACCTGCGCATAAGTCTGTTCGCGGTCGGAGACGACGATCAGAATATCTACTCCTTTGCCGGTGCCTCGGTAAGGCACATCCGGCAGTTCGAACAGGACTATTCCGCGAAGCCGGTATTTCTGACAGACAACTATCGCTCAGCCGGAAACATCATTTCCGCCGCGAACGCTGTCATTGAACACGCGGCAGACAGGATGAAAGTCGACCATGACATCACTGTCGATGAGGCCCGTCGCAACAATCCACCCGGTGGAGAAATGTCGGCAATTGACCCCGTCGCTCAAGGCAGGGCGCAAATCCTCGAATGTCCTCCCGGCAATGACGCGCAAGCGATGGCTGCCCTTGATGAACTTCTTCGACTGTCGCGTCTTATTCCTGACTGGGGCTGGTCCAAGGCCGCGATAATCTCGCGGGACTGGCGCAAGTTGGCGCCGCTGCGGGACTATGCTGAGGCGCTTGGAATTCCCGTCGAGGTCGCCAATGAACAGCTTCCGGGACTGTGGCGCATGCGGGAGATGCAACAATTCATCGGTACGCTTCGCGAAAACCGCGGCCGGATGTTCTCAGTGGCTGACCTCGCCAACGTGCTGAACACGATTCCCGGCTCTCGCTGGTCGAACCGAATTGGTGAAGGTCTGGGAGTTCTCGCGCGGGAGATTGATGGCCGCAGTCTTCCGGCCGGGGACATCATCGAATGGCTTGCGAAATGGGCAGGCGAGACATGGGGCGAACAGCGAGGGCTGAAACTTCTGACCGCGCACCGTGCCAAGGGGCTGGAATTTGACGAAGTAGTGATACTTGACGGTGGCTGGGAGCGGCCCGGCAAAAACGAAGATCAGGATGCACCGCGCCGTTTGTTCTACGTGGCCATGACGCGAGCACGACGCAACCTGATCGTGATGAGCAACGACAATCATGAGTACCTGCCAACACAATCGCCGGCGATCATCAGTCGAACCGTGCGGCCAGACCTTGCATCCTTTCCCGGACCGCGGAGATACTTTCACTCCGCTGAGGCACGCATGGTCGATTTGTCCTTCGCCGGGCGGCAAGGTGAGAACAACCCGGCATTGCAAGCCATTGCGCAGGCAAGAGTGGGAGATCGGGTGACTTTGGTCGAAGATCAGGGGATCTGGGTGCTGCGCGACAAGGAGGGACGATTGCTTGGCCGGATGGCGCAGCGGAACTTTTCACCCCCGCCAAACTCAAGATTCTTGCGTGGAGAAATCGCTGCAATCCTTCGCTGGCGCAAAGATGACTGTGACGAAGGTTTTTTCTACACATTAAGGTGTGACGCCTGGGAAGTTGTCGTCCCGGAGCTGGTTTTTGAAAAGGTCTGAGTTTTTATGGCGTTGCGAACCGCGAAACGAGAATCCGGAAGTCCAGTGGCCTTTTTCAGGCGTTCGTGGCGAAGCTGGTTCCTGAATTATAAACGCAGCCAAACAGCGTCAGGTGTAGCGACCTGAAGAAACAGGTTAGTATGCCTTTTCACGGTATGTGATCACTCTTCGAAGATGCCTGCGCTTTCCCCGAATAACCGGTCTGCCAGTAGTTCCGCAGACCCGACCGCATCAAACTGTCCCTTGTTCAGAATCCGTATATCCGACCTCTCGGCCTTGTAGCCTTTGGCATTGCCTTTCGAGTGCTTCCCAATCCGGCTGCCGAGATCGGGCACCGGATGTCCGGGTTCGGCGCCGAACCAGAGATATTGAACCAGTTCGAGCGTAGCGGGGTCGAACCAGACCCAGATCACACAGCCTGACGGTTTCTCGGCGAGCTTCACGTTGATTTTCTGCCTGCTGGTCTTGGCACCGACGAAACTTGATTTCAGCTGGACGTGGCGCTGGATGCCGCCCGCCTCCAGCAGGATGTCATAGCCGCTGCGGTCTGTGTGGCTGCGCAGGATGTCCATCCCGACGCCGCGCTTCCACATTTCCTGACACAAGGCTCCCACGAGGGCGTATTCAAGATATTGCTCCCGCAGGCTGGAAGCCGCGTTGTGGATGTCATCAAACATTCTGTTCTCCTTGACGCTGAATGTGCTGCTCAGCTTTGCTCAGTTTGAGCGCGAGGTCACGGCCGAGCGTATCCGGGACAAGATCGCCGCATCCAAACGCAAAGGGTTGTGGATGGGCGGGAACGTGCCGCTCGGCTACGAGCCTGACGGGCGAACCTTGCGGATCAACCCGGATGAGGCTGGGGTTATTCGGAAAATCTATAATCATCTATGATGACTGGGGCGCCATGAACTTTGTACGCGAGGCCGCTGCCCGGCTGGACCTGCGGTCGAAATCCAGGCGCGCACCAGACGGCAAACAGCGAGGCGGCAACCTCATGTCTCGCGGACAACTACACCACATCCTGCCAAACCCGATCTATGCCGGGCGCATCCGGCATAAAGGAAAGGTGTTCGAAGGGCAGCATCCGGCAATCATTGATCCGGTGCGATGGGATGCATTGCAGGAAATGCTAAGCAGCAATGCTGCGAAGCCACGTCGATCAAAGCAACACGGCGATCCTTCGCCCCTTGCCGGAAAGATTGTTGATGAGGCCGGGGAGCCGCTCACCTCCAGCCATACGAAGAAGGGCGACAAGCGGTATCGATACTATATGTCGCAAAAGCTGGTGACCGGTGTTACCCGCGCAGATGAGAAGCAGCGAACATGGCGTATTCCTGCCGGGCAGCTGGAGGGCGCGATCGCAGCCGCGGTGCAGAAGAGGATCGCGCAGCTTTCTGTGGCCGCCAACATCCAGCAGTTTCCCGGCACCGAAACACCGGTGCCCGATGCCAAAGCGGCGTTAAATGTAGTCGAACGCGTCGGCATCGCGCCGGGCCAGTTAACGGTCGATCTGAATGCTGGCGACGTACAGAAACTCATCGGAGCAGAATTGAATTACGATCCTGATGGTCTCTCTCTCGATCTGCCATTCACCGAGCGCAGACGTGGCGTTGAGATGAAACTGGTGGTTGGCAACGGTGCAGTGGCAGTTGATGAGAAGCTGATCGCCAACATCACCCGGGCCAACCATTGGTATCAACGTTTGAAAAAGGGACATAGCTTTGAGGCCATCGCTGCCGAAGCGTGTTCGTCTAAACGCCGCGTGCAGCAGGTCATCGACCTGGCATTCGTCGCACCGGATATTGTTCGGGATATCACCAATGGCGCCCAGCCTATGGGCCTGACGTCAGACTGGTGCCTGCGTCACGACCTGCCTTCCGACTGGCAAGAGCAACGTCAGCGCATCGCAACCCTCTGAAACACTCGCTTCGCGTATCGCGGAAATCGGCTTTCCAGACGAACGGGCTATCGTCGGCATATTTCCTGAAGTATTTGCGTCTGCCAAGATCACCCTCTACTACAACCCACGGAAACCACGCAGTTAATTCACCGTGCGTCTGGTATCACAGGTTTTGTGAAAATGGTTGGCTGGGATGGTAGGATTCGAACCTACGGTACACTGTACCAAAAACAGTTGCCTTACCACTTGGCTACATCCCAACGTGACGCGCTAGTTAATCTGCCAGAGGTCAGCGCGCAAGCCCCAATACAGGAAAAAACCGATCATTCCGTCAGCCCGCCGTCGCTCAGCAGATCCGGCGTTTCGGGGTCGTTTCGTTCTGCTTCGGCGATGCGGTCCAGGGCCGCCTTTGATGTGTCTTCCACATCTGCGGCAACGACGGGCGCTGCCTTCGGAGCCTTGGGTTGGGAGGGCGGCGTGCCTGCCTGCGTAATGGCCGGCGTGTTACCGACCATCTGAATTCGATAGGTGGTGTCGGGCACTTCGATCCCTTTGGATTCGATGGCCGCCTTGACCATGCGGATCGCCTCGCCCTTGGCGAGTGCCAGCGATGTGTCATTCTGGTCGATCCATCCTGTCACAACGAGAATTATGGCACCGTCGCCAATCCGTTCGACCCACGACATCGGCGCCGGGTCCTTCAATACAAATGGCAGGTCTGCGACCACCTGGTCTGTCAAGGTGCGAACCTGAATCAGGTCGGCGTCCGAGGCGACACCGATTTCGAAGTCGAACCGGCGCTCGTTGTTGGTCGAATAGTTCACGATCCTGCTTTTGAACACGGTCGCGTTGGGAATGCGGATGTGGTTGCCGTCAAAACTCAGCAGGATGGTGGCGCGACTTGTCAGGCGGATGACCTTGCCGACGTCTCCTTCGATCTCGACAATGTCATTGGGCCGGAACGGCTGGCGGATCGACAGCATGATCGAGGCGATAAAATTCTCGACCGTGTCGCGCACTGCAAAACCGATAGCGAGGCCGACAATCCCGGCGGCCCCCAAAATTGTACCCAGCAGAGCCGTCGCCCCGAGAATATCCAGTGCGATCACCAATCCGCTGATGAAGAATACCATGCGCACGATTTGTCGGTAGATGTTGGCAATGAAGGCATTGGGCGCGATGCGATCCCAGGGGTATCGCATGCGGGCCAGCAAGACCCCGGCAAACAACACCACAAGAAACGCCAGCAATGCCACAGCGATCAGTGGCAGCATCGCGACGGTTTGCGAAATGCGGGCGCGAAACCGTTCGACGGCCGGATTCAGGCGCGCAACGACATCCGTGGTCTCGGCGACCTCGTTTTCGATGGTCACGACACCTGCGACCCGCGCGACAATGTCGTTCAGCCGGTCGGCTTTGGGGGCGTCGATCGTGGTGCCGCGCAGGGTGACGATTCCGGAAGAGACGGTGACAGTCACCTCTTCATAGCCTTCGAGTTCACCAAGGATATCGCGAATGCGCACCGCGATCGCGGCGTCCTGTGTCGCGCTGTCTTCGACCTCGATCGTGCCCCGGGGCTGATCAGTGGATTGCGCAAAAGTCGGCCCGGCGCTCAGACAGAGCAGCAAGATCAGGAGGAGCATCATTGCTGGACATCCACAAGGATCGCGCCAGACCTGTTGCCCGTTTCCACGGCAACATGGGCCGCAGCACTATCGCCAAGCGCAAACACCTCGGCGATGGGGCAGGTCAGCGCGCCCGCGACCAGCGCGCCATGCAAGAGCTTGATCGCCCGTGCACGGTCGGCCTGTGGCAGCAGGTAAATCAGCAGGATGTCGATGGTCACGGCCTTGAACAGCATTGGCCCAAAGGGAAACTCGGGCGTCATCGCCTTGGCCGAACCATAGGCGGCGATGGTGCCATTGGGTGCGATCACCTCGGCATCGACGGCTGCGTTGATCCCGAATTCGACCTCGATAATGCGGTTGATCAATTCGCCGTCATTGGCATCCAGAACGGCCTTGGCCAAATTACCTTGCGTGTAATCCAGAACCACGTCCGCACCCGCATTATACGCAGCGTCCAATCCGTCGTCCCGCGCTGTCGCTATGACACGCGCACCACCCGATTTGGCCAATTGCACGGCCAACAGGCCGACCGTCCCGGCGCCGCCCTGCACCAAAAGGGTTTTGCCCAGCACATCGCCCCCGCCAAAAACGGCATGGGCCGCCGACAGGCCGGGTATGCCCAAAACGGCGCCGGTTTCCAGCGACACGGAGTCGGGCAGTGGCACGGCCTGCTCGGCTGGAACGCAGATATGCGTGGCCGCCGTTCCGAGCGGCCGCTGCCATTGGCCGTTCCATATCCAGACGCGGGTTCCGATCCGATGCGCTGTCACGTCAGCGCCAAGGGCCTCGACAACACCTGATCCGTCGCTGTGCGGGATGATCCGATCAAAGGGCGGTTTCGTGACGCCGGGCCGGGAACCTGACCGCGCCTTGACGTCCGACGGGTTCACTCCGGAAAAGGACAACCGCACGAGCACTTCGCCCGGCCCCGGTGTGGGGTCCGGCATCTCGCTCACCCCCAGAACGTCCGCGGCTGGCCCGAAGGCAGAATATGAAATGGCGTGCATGAGAAGCGTCCAGTGTCAGAATTGCGTTTCGCCAAGACTACTCCAGCGGGCCGGAATGGCCAGCCCGGAAGGGCAGGTTGCGTTCAAATAACCACTGAAGGGGTCGCTTGCGATATCAAGGTCAGGAATGCGGGTGATTGTGTCAGCGAGGTCAGAGAACAGCGCAAGTGTCGCAGGAAAATATCACGCGGCCTTGATGTCGGTTACAAACGCTCTGTCGCGCGTAAAATATTGGATTAATTGATAAAGCTTCCCGGCTGAATCGTTTCCAAAACGAAATTACTTGCCAAGTTGCGTTGCCGGAAACCTAGTCGCGAACTTCGTCCATGGTCACGCCCCAAAGGCGGGTTTTGGGGGCCCAGCCCTTGTAGCCGGCGGTGCTGATCCGGCACCATTCCAGGTCGCATTTTCCAAGCCGCGCGATCACCCCCTCTTCGAGTGCAGCGGCGACCGGGGCCTCGGCCTCGGGGCGGGTGCGGATGGTCAGCATGTCCTGTTCGACCAAAACGGTGCGGGACCCCGAAAGAAGGGAGTAATGCACCCAACCGCCCAATCCGTCGCGATCCTCGACCCGCCGCCAGTTGCCGTATTCGGCGGTGATTTGCAGCGGCATGTCGCGGCGTGTGAACACCCAGTCGATCCGATGGGACAGTGATGGGCCGCGCCGCACGTTTCCTTCGTCGGCCTTGAGAGACACGTAACGGGGCACGGGCAAATTGGTGACGGAACCCACAGTCTGGGCCACCACGGGCCCGGCAAGCAGGAAAACGCAGATCATGGCGCCCAGGGTATTCACGATGTGTGAAGATTTACGCATCTCTTGCCTCTTGAAATGGCCGAGGTTCTTGTGCCCCGTGCTCACTTCCGCCACCATGCTCTGAAATGGCGAAAACGCCAAGGCCGGGGAGGGCGCACATGCCAAAGGATCGTTTGAGTGTTGTCGTTACGCGACGGTTGCCGGCAGAAGTGGAAACCCGGTTAAGCGAATTGTTCGACGTTCGGTTGCGCGACAGCGACGGCGCGATGAGTCGGGCCGAGATTGTCGAGGCGATGAAGACGGCTGACGTTCTGGTGCCCACAATTACCGATACGATTGACGCGGCGATGATCGGACAGTCCGGCGACCGGTTGAAGCTGATCGCGAACTATGGGGCAGGTGTGGACAACATCGACGTCGCAACGGCCCGTCAGCGCGGCATTCTGGTGTCCAACACACCCGGTGTGCTGACCGAGGACACCGCGGACATGACCATGGGTCTGATTCTGGCGGTAACGCGGCGGATGCCCGAAGGTCTGGCGGCGATGCAGGCCGGGACATGGGACGGCTGGTCGCCGACCGCGTTTCTGGGCGGGCGGATCGCGGGGCGGCGTCTGGGTGTGCTGGGCATGGGGCGCATTGGCCGGGCCGTGGCGCGCCGTGCTGCGGCCTTTGGCATGCAGGTCCACTATCACAACCGTCGCCGCTTGCGCCCGGAGGTCGAGGATGAATTGCAGGCGACCTGGTGGGAAAGCCTGGACCAGATGATCGCGCGCATGGACGTGATCAGCGTGAACTGTCCACATACGCCGTCCACGTTCCACCTGATGAACGCCCGCCGCCTCAAGCTGATGAAACCGGACGCGGTGCTTGTGAACACGTCGCGCGGCGAGGTGGTGGATGAAAATGCGCTGACCCGGATGCTGCGCGCAGGCGAGATCGCGGGCGCTGGCCTTGATGTCTATGAGGGGGGGCGACAGGTCAACCCGCGCTTGCGCGAATTGAAAAATGTCGTTCTTCTGCCGCATATGGGGTCGGCGACCCGCGAAAGCCGGATCGAGATGGGTGAGAAAGTCATCATTAATATCAAGACCTTCGACGACGGGCACCGGCCACCTGATCAGGTGGTGCCGTCGATGTTGTAAGACGGCGGACATCGACAGGCTTTGCAGTCAAGGGCCTGTGTGACAGCCGCATTTGCCCGGTAGGAGAGAAAGATGCGCATTTATCTGACCATTGCCTTTTCCCTGATGGCGGGGGCTGTCCTTGCCCAGCAGACGGCTGATGCAGTTCAACCCGAAGGCAGCACCGTCGGCGCTGCGATTGATGCGTCGTCCGTGCGCGTCGCATCGGCCCTGGCCTCCAAGGACGCGAACGTGCCGGTGACGGCATCGAACTACATGGTGACGGCCGCCAATCCGCTCGCGGTGCAGGCCGGGGTGGATGTCTTGGCCGCCGGCGGTACAGCGGCCGATGCGCTCGTTGCGGTCCAGATCGTGCTGGGCCTGGTCGAGCCTCAATCCTCGGGACTGGGCGGCGGCGCGTTTCTGGTGTGGTATGACGCGGCCAGCGCAACCCTGACCACACTTGATGGCCGCGAAACCGCGC
>Ga0316205_10001687_pt1 | contig 26293 bp, 30 predicted proteins | sample 3monthpyrite_MG_FD_204941 | JGI IMG/M metagenome (GOLD analysis project Ga0316205, IMG submission 204941) | Microbial mat bacterial communities from mineral coupon in-situ incubated in ocean water Damariscotta River, Maine, United States -... | ecosystem: Environmental > Aquatic > Marine >... | reverse complement strand
GATAAACGAAATCTAAATAAATCATCGCTGGATATGAAAAAGCTGGCGGCTCTGACTGATGGTTTTTCGGGTGCTGAGATTGAGCAGCTGGTTGTCTCCGCCATTTATTCTGCATATGCTGATAGTGGTGAAGTCAGTATGGAGAATGTTTTACGTGAGATTAAAGTAACAAAACCATTGTCGATATTAATGGCAGAAAAAATTGAAACGTTAAGACGCTGGGCAGAAGGCAGAACCGTTTCCGTTGATTAATTTTTCAAGATTGGTTTACCAGAGTCACTTTCTCAGGATTAATGATGATGGGTCTGGCAAAAGCGACGGCGAATATCGCGTAGCAGGATAAATAGCCAGGGCCAGATAACAGCGCCAACCAGTGCAGGAAGAAAATACATTTCCGTATCGGGTGCATTATCCGTAATACCACTGACCCATAATACAATCAGCTGTTTAATGACGAGTAAGATACCAACAAACATGGCTTGCTGAATCAGCGTGTAAACACGAATTCGAAGATATAAACGCTGCACCAGAAAAATGACGATAACTAAGGCTACGGCATGTTGTCCGAGTAATGTAGTCTGACTCACGTCAAGTAATAAGCCAAAGATAAAGGCCAGTAATACACCTGCAATTTGTGGCAAGGCCATTGCCCAATAGATAAGTACCAGTGTGACCCAGTCTGGTCTGGCGTAGTTTGCCCAGTCAGGTAATGGCAGCATGTTCAGCATCAGAGCAACTGACAACGATACAATAATTGAGATATAAGGTCTGGGTATCATTACTTTGTTTTACTTTCCACGCCATAGTTATCAGGAGGTGCATTATGCCAGAGCATAAGTACTTCACGGCTCTGATCTAGTTTAGCTGCAGGTTCGATATCAATACTGGCAAATGTTTCACCGGCAGGACGTTCTATTTTGCTGATCACACCGACCGGGTAATTTGGCGGAAACCGGCCGCCCAGACCGGAACTTGAAACCACATCACCCACTTTGATTTCTGCGTTGTGAGGGATGAAGCGTAATTCAAGTTTACTGGAATCACCGGTACCGAAAACGGTGCCGCGTAAACCTGTTCGGTTAATTTGAATAGGTACGGCGTGATTACTGTCAGAAATGAGCATGACAGTTGATGCGTTAGACTCAACATGGATAATTTGACCCATGATGCCGTTGGCATCAATAATGGCCTGGCCAACATAGGCGCCATCAGCGGAATCTTTGTTAATGGTAATCAGTCTTTTGTAAGGATCCTGATCTACGCTAAAAATTTCTGCAATCAGAACCCTCTCACTGGCTTTTTTTGGAGTGCCCAGCAGTTTACGAAGACGCTGGTTTTCAAGTTCCAGAGTATCCATTTTTTGCAAGCGAACCTGGTATAAAAGTCGTTCCTGTTTTAATTCCAGGTTTTCATCAATCAGATCATTGTGAGAGGTAACAGATTCATCAATCCACTGAATAAATTCACCGGGAATGTTGATGGTGTAACGAAGCGGGTAGATTAGATTTGAGAGGCCGGTACGAAGCGTTTCAAGATGATTCCAGCGGTGATCAGCCACCATTAATGCAATGGATAGAATAACCAGAACAATTGTGCGAACGAATAGTGAGGCTCTGGTTTGAAACAGGGCGTTCATTTCGACCATGTTTAATGGACTCTTCTCATTAATGATTAGCGCAAATTAATACCGACCTGCAAGCCGGCAGATGGTGAACCGGTTACAAGTCAATAAGAATCAAAAGGTCTTACTCAACAGCGAGGAAATCACCGCCGTGTTCGTCGATCAGTTCAAGTACACGACCGCCGCCGCGAGCAACACAAGTTTTAGGATCTTCTGCCATGACCACTGGCAAGCCAGTTTCTTCCATAATCAGTCGATCAATATCACGCAGTAGTGCACCACCACCGGTTAACACGATGCCGCGTTCAGCAACATCTGCACCCAGTTCTGGTGGTGTCTGCTCCAGAGCTGTTTTAACTGCACTGACGATGCCGTATAAAGGCTCCTGCAGTGATTCAAGAATTTCATTGCTGTTCAGCGTAAAACTTCTTGGAATACCTTCAGATAAATTACGACCTTTCACTTCAATTTCCAGGAGCTCTTTACCCGGGTATGCAGAACCAATTTCATGTTTAATTAATTCAGCAGTCGCTTCACCAATCAGGATACCGTAGTTACGACGTACATAACTGATGATGGCTTCGTCAAACTTGTCACCGCCAATACGAACAGAAGCTGAGTAAACGATACCATTTAAAGAAATGACGGCGACTTCTGAAGTACCGCCACCAATATCAAGTACCATTGAACCACGCGGTTCATCGACAGGCATACCGGCACCAACGGCTGCCGCCATTGGCTCTTCAATTAAATAGACTTTACGAGCACCGGCACCGATGGCTGATTCACGAATCGCACGACGTTCAACCTGAGTAGCACCACAAGGCACACAAACCAGTACCCGGGGGCTTGGACGGAACAGAGCAGTTTCATGTACAGTACGGATAAAATACTGCAGCATTTTTTCTGTGATATTGAAGTCGGCAATAACACCATCGCGCATTGGGCGGATAGCCTGAATATTTTGCGGTGTACGACCCAGCATAGTTTTTGCGTCCATGCCGTAGGCTTCGATAGATTTCGGGCCACCCGGGCCACGGTCCATACGAATAGCAACGACAGAAGGTTCGTTCAGAACAATTCCTTTGCCGCGTGCATAAATTAGGGTATTTGCTGTTCCCAGATCAATTGATAGATCATTGGAAAAAAGTCCGCGTAAACGATTAAACATTATATGTAGCTAGCCTTAGTATTGAGCTTCAACTTTTATTGATTCTTCTGTGATACACAGAAAGCTAAGAATCAGAGGTTGATTATGTTGCTCGTGGTCAATTTTTGGGTCATCCGAGCTAATTTCTCAGCCAAATTTAGCTAATTTTGCAAGGATTTACTCATAAAGTCATTCTATTTTGTTATTGATTTTTACAATCCAGCCGCCACTGTACCAAATCTGACGCTTTTTCGCCAAACATCTGCCGACATTGTGGTGTCAGAGCGGTATATATGGTAATTTTCGGCGGCTAGAACATACTCTGTGTGTGATCAAAATCACCACAGTGCAATTAATGCGCGGAGAGCAAGATGTCCCTGGATGCAGAACAAGTGAAAAAAATCGCCCATCTGGCGCGAATAGAGATTAATGAAGCCGATATTCCCGGTTATGCAGAGACCTTGTCCAGTATTCTGGATCTGGTTGATCAGATGTCTGCGGTCAATACAGATAATGTAGAGCCAATGGCACACCCAATGGACGCCAGTCAGCGTTTGCGTGAAGATGTCGTTACAGAATCTAACAACAGAGATAATTTCCAGACAGTTGCACCAAAAACTGAAGACGGGCTTTATCTTGTACCTCAGGTTATCGAGTAAGTAGCAAAATTAAATAAACATCAAGACTGATGGGAATAAACATGTATCACAATAAAACACTGGCGGAATTATCTGCCATGTTACAGGCCAAAGAAGTCAGCAGTGTCGAACTGACGCAATACTTTCTGGATCGTATCAAAGATAAAGACGGTGAAATAAACAGTTTTATCACTGTCACTGAAGAGCAGGCTCTGGCCCAGGCAAAAGCTGCAGATGAACGAATCGCAGCCGGTAACGCAGAAGCATTAACGGGCGTGCCATTTGCGCAAAAAGATATTTTTTGTACTGAAGGTGTGCGCAGCAGCTGTGGTTCCAAAATGCTGGATAATTTTGATTCGCCTTACGACGCAACCGTTGTTACAAAATTAAAAGAGGCCGGCGCGGTCATGTTGGGTAAAACCAATATGGATGAGTTTGCAATGGGCTCTTCAAACGAAACCAGTTTTTATGGTGCCGTTAAAAATCCCTGGGACCTTAATAAAGTGCCGGGTGGTTCGTCCGGCGGTTCGGCAGCAGCAGTTGCTGCGCGTCTTACACCAGCTGCAACCGGTACCGATACAGGTGGTTCAATTCGTCAGCCAGCATCACTTTGTAATCTGACCGGTTTAAAGCCAACCTATGGCCGTGTTTCACGTTTTGGCATGATCGCGTTTGCATCCAGTCTTGATCAGGCCGGTCCAATGGCACGTACGGCTGAAGACTGCGCTTTATTAATGAATGCAATAGCAGGCTTTGACGAAAAAGATTCTACCTCAATTGAAAAAGATGTACCTGATTACACAACCGATTTAAACAAATCCATTAAAGGTTTGAAAATTGGTTTACCAAAAGAATTTTTTGGTGAAGGTCTGGATCCGGAAGTAGCAAAAAGCGTAGAAGCTGCGATTGAACAATACAAAGCCATGGGTGCTGAGATTGTAGATATCTCACTGCCGAACAGTGGTTTGTCAGTACCGGTTTATTATGTGGTTGCGCCGGCAGAATGTTCTTCAAATCTGTCGCGCATGGATGGTGTACGTTTTGGTCATCGTTGCGAAGAGCCAAAAGACTTAGAAGATCTGTACAAACGTTCACGTGGTGAAGGCTTTGGTGAGGAAGTAAAGCGTCGTATTCTGATTGGTACGTATGCTTTGTCTGCCGGTTACTACGACGCCTATTACATCAAAGCGCAAAAACTGCGTCGTTTAATCAGTGATGATTTCAAAAAAGCGTTTGAGCAGTGTGATGTAATTATGGGGCCAACGTCACCAAATGTAGCGTTTAATGCAGGTGAAAAAACCGATGATCCTGTCTCCATGTATTTGTCAGATATTTACACCATTGCTGTTAATCTGGCCGGTTTACCAGGTATGTCGATTCCTGCAGGTTTTGCACATGATATGCCGGTTGGTCTGCAAGTGATTGGTAATTATTTTGAAGAGTCGCATTTACTGAATGTGGCACATGCCTATCAGCAAGAAACAAACTGGCATGATCAATGCCCAAAAGGTTTTGAATAAAAATAGTTTTTGTTCAGACAAATTAAATAAACAAATTAAAAGAGTGGAATAACTATGCAGTGGGAAGTCGTAATCGGTCTGGAAATCCATACCCAGTTGATGACCAACAGCAAAATCTTTTCGGGTGCTTCAATTGCCTATGGCGCAGAACCCAATACACAGGCCTGTGCGGTTGATTTAGGCTTGCCGGGTGTGTTGCCGGTATTAAATAAAGAAGCCGTGAGAATGGCTGCCAAGTTTGGTCTGGCTATCGGTGCTAATGTATCAAAACATTCTGTGTTTGCCCGTAAAAACTATTTTTACCCTGATCTGCCAAAAGGTTATCAAATCAGCCAGATGGAACTGCCAATTGTTGAAGAAGGCAAGCTGGAAATTGAATTAAAAGACGGCACCAAAAAAATCATTGGCGTGACCCGTGCGCATCTTGAAGAGGATGCCGGTAAATCATTGCATGAAGATTATCATGGTATGACGGGGATTGATCTGAACCGTGCCGGCACACCATTGTTAGAAATTGTTTCCGAACCGGATATGCGCTCGGCTGAAGAAGCCGTTGCCTATATGAAAAAAATTCATTCACTGGTTCAGTATATAGGCATCTGTGATGGCAATATGGCGGAAGGTTCATTCCGTTGTGATGCAAATGTTTCGGTTCGTCCGAAAGGGCAGGAAGAATTTGGAACACGTGCTGAATTAAAAAATATTAACTCATTCAAATTTGTTGAAAAAGCTATCAATATCGAAGTTGAGCGCCAGATAGATCTTATTGAGGATGGCGGCACGGTTGTTCAGGAAACGCGTTTATATGATGCGGATAAGAATGAAACACGTTCCATGCGATCAAAAGAAGAAGCAAATGATTATCGTTACTTCCCGGATCCTGATTTGCTGCCAGTTGTTCTTGATGATGCCTATCTTGAGGCTGTTAAAGCAACATTGCCTGAATTGCCAGATGTAAAACGTGATCGTTTTATTGAGCAGTATGGCTTGTCATCAGTTGATGCTGGTATTTTAACAATCAGCAGAGCGACAGCAGACTACTTTGAAAAAACGGCTGAGCTATCGGCTGATGCAAAGCTTGCGGCTAACTGGGTAATGGGTGAAGTCAGTGCGTCGCTCAATAAAAATGATCTGGATATTTCAGACTGCCCGGTTGCAGCAGAAATGCTGGCAGGTATGATCAAGCGTATTGCTGATAACACAATTTCTGGCAAGATTGCAAAAGAAGTCTTTGAAGCAATGTGGGCAGGTGATGGTGATGCCGATACGGTTATCGACAAAAAAGGCCTTAAGCAGATCACTGACAGTTCGGCGATTGAAGCACTGGTTGATGAAGTAATTGCAAACAATCCATCACAAGCAGAAGAGTTTAAGGCTGGTAAGGAACAACTGATGGGGTTCTTTGTGGGCCAGGTGATGAAAGCTTCGAAAGGTAAAGCCAATCCGGGTCAGGTTAATCAAATGATTAAACAAAAACTTAGCAGTTGATCCGCTACACTACAGAATAGTAAATCATAATTTAATCTAAACGGCAGCCTCTTCTTGAGGCTGTTTTTTCTACAGGTAAAGGCATGCGTCAACGCGATTCATTACATCGTTTTATTATTGAAAACTCCAGAGTACGCGGTGAACTGGTTCATCTTGATGCCAGCTGGAAAGCCGTTTTAGAAAGAAATGAATATCCGGACGTTGTAAAAAAACAACTTGGGGATGCGCTTGCTGCTGTCGCTTTATTGTCGGCAACAATAAAGTACAAGGGCAAAATTATTTTGCAAATTCGCGGTGACGGCCCTTTGCATCTGCTGGTTGCTCAGGCGACATCTGACAATACCGTTCGTGGCATTGCCCGCTGGCAATCAGAAGTACCAGAAGGTTCTTTGAAGGAAATGTTTGGTAATGCGACCATGGTGATTACCATAGAGCCTGAGCGGGGGGAGGCATATCAGGGTATTATTGAGCTCAAAGGAAATGCTTTATCAAATGGTATAGAAGCCTATTTCCAACAGTCTGAGCAGTTGCCGACTCGCTTATGGCTGACCTCGGATGAGGATGCCTGTGCCGGACTTCTTTTGCAGGAATTACCCGGCGATGAAAACAATTCTCCGGATTGGGAGCATCATGAGCATCTGGCAGCTACTATCAGGGATGAAGAGTTATTGAGTCTTCAGGCTTCTGAAATATTGCATCGTTTATATCATGAAGAAAATGTGCGCTTATTTGATTCAGAAATCTTTAGCTTTCGCTGCAGTTGTTCACGAGAACGCATTGACGCAATGTTGACCTCACTGGGTTATACAGAAGTCAGACAGACACTGGAGCAGGAAGGTAAGATTGCGGTTGATTGTGAGTTCTGTAATGCGCATTATGAATACGATGCTGTAGATGTTGAAAAACTATTTGCCAGTGACAATCAGCCGGACGGGCCAAAGACACTTCAGTAATCATTGGTCAGATTGATGTTCTGGAGGATGGCCTTTATTTGTTGCTGGCGGTAGTTGTAGTGAGCTTTTGTTGTGAATGTTCCTGAGCGTTATTTGCATTTGACTGGGATTCAAAAGTAAAGCCGGTTAGAGCGATAAGAATTGCAAATAATAGAATGTATTTTATTTCGACTGTGGATTGCATGACACTTCCTGTTGTCAAAGTTAGCGGTAAACTCTTGTCGCTTAAATGTTTATGCGCACTTAAGCTGTTCTACCTCTTTAATCCACTCTGCTGAGTCTTCAAGCTTTGGCTGGATCTGATTAAAACGCCATTCAAGGTAGTCGTGAAAAACTCTTCTTGCTTTGATTCTGTCAGGATAAGTGCGAGTTTCACGATTATTATCTTTGATTTCTTCTTCAAAAATAATTATTTCATTAAATAACTCAAATAATTCGTCCATTTTTAAGCCCATTAAATGTTGTTCTTTGGCAACCTTGCCAAATATTATTATTTAAGGGTAAGGTATTTGTTACCCTTCGCATTATGTCCATATGTAAAGTGATATAAGTTATATGTAACTTTACTGTAACAATCTTAAGGGAAACTGAAGTAAGAAAAGAGTCGATGAGACTGATTGTTGTGTAGGATTTTTCGACATGTTATCTAGGAAAAATCCTACAAAATTTGACCAAATGTAAGGTTTTTGGACACTTAAAGGACGAGGTCGATATTAACTACGCTATCTCCCTGAATTTTATAGCCTTTTAATTCCAGCACGCCTTTAGTATTTAATGAAACTATTAAATACAGTGCCTGTGGATAACCTGCCTGTTCGATATCAGTTTTAGAAGGATAGGCGGGAGCATGAGGATGAGAATGAAAGATAGCAAATAATTCTGCATCCATTTCTCTCATGGCTTTCATCGCGCTTATTGTCTCGGCCGGGTCCATTTCAAAAAATTTACTCGGATCAGTTGAAATATTATTTACCGGTATGACTCTCATCTTGTCATTTTTATCAAGACTGATCAGCCCGCAGGTTTCCTGTTCAGTTTCAGATTGCGCCAGCGTAAGTATGCCATTGACGACATGGCGAGGTAGTTTATAAGTTTGCATATTCAGTTTTTATTGGTTTCCACAAACCGGGCAGGCCGGGTCTTTACGAAGTTTCATTTTTCTCCAGTCCATGGAGAAAGCATCAAAAATTAAAAGCTGGCCCTGTAGTGATTCACCCAGTTCTGCAATTAACTTAATGGCTTCAAGTGCCTGTAAGCTGCCGATTGTTCCTACTACAGGGCCGAGCACACCATTCTCGCTACAGGTTTCAGCAGGGCTATCAACTTCATGATACAGGCATCGATAGCACGGGCTGTCATCATTTTTAAAATTATAAACACTGAGCTGACCTTCAAGTTGTATGGCTGCCCCTGATACCAGTGGTGTTTTGTATTTAAAGCAAAGCTGATTAATTTCAAACCGGCTGTCAAAGTTATCGGTTGCATCAATCACTACATCAACTGATTGAATCAGTTCCTCAAGTTCATTGCCATGTAACTGGTGATCGATACAATGAATCATCGGCTCCGGGTTTAATGCCGTTAGGGTTTCCCTGGCCGATTCGGTTTTATTGACGCCTATATTATCTTCACGATGAGCAATTTGTCGCTGAAGGTTTGTCAGATCGAGTGCGTCATGGTCAATCAGGCTCAGCTGTCCAACACCGGCTGCGGCAAGATACAGTGCTGCCGGCGAGCCCAGTCCGCCCAGGCCGATTATCGCAATATGTGAATCAAGGAGTTTTTGCTGGCCTTCGATGCCAAATTGCGGCATTAAAATCTGTCGAGCGTAACGTAAAAGTTGATCGTCATTCATCGTTTAATGATAACAGATGCAGCTGGTATTCGTCTTTGAACTTAAAGAGGGGAGTTACAGGTATTCGCGCCAGTGTTCCGGGCGTTCATCTCTGCAGCCATGTTCATGATGGCTGTAATCATTGATGAATATTCTTTTGGTAAAGTCTTTGCAATTGTGTGTGCAGCCAAGGTTGGCTTGCTGTGCTTCTTCGGTGTAGTAATAAAGTGCGCGTTTGAGTTTGAGAACCAGGCTGTTATCCAGGTGATATCCGACCGTGATTAAGGCCTCTTCAATCACTTTAAGGTTTAAGTGGTAGATATCAAATTCAATGCTGAGGCACAGAGGGTTGATATGATGCAGCTTTATAATGCCTTTAATATCGCTGAGTAAAAGCATGGCGCTGCCAGCCTGATCTTTATCAGGATGCATGTCTGCAAAATGTATCAGACGATGTTTGTGCAGGCTTGTTTCGCTGTTCATGTCTCTACAATAGGCCTGTCGCAAAAAGATGGCAAGCTATTAAATTAAATCCGTATCTACTGATATGTTAATGCTTTTTAGGCTTCTGGCCTGCCGTCATTCTGGGGTTACCGGCATAATCGTCTTTTTGGATAATTTGCTGGTAACTGGCTGCCTCAAAGAGTGCTTTAATTTCTTGTTTTTGATCGTAGCCATGCTCAAGTATAAGCCACCCGTTATTGGTTAAATAATCAGGCGCGATGGTGATCAGCTGGCGAATATCATCAAGTCCGTCTTTACCAGAAACAAGCGCAGAGTCAGGCTCAAAGCGAACATCACCCCGGGTTAAATGCGGATCATTGGCAGGGATATACGGAGGGTTGCTGATGATGAGGTCGTAGTTGTTTTCAGTCAGTGGCTGAAACCAGCTACCCTGATGAAAGCGCACATTGTTAAGTTCCAGTTTTTTTGCATTGGCCTGAGCGACTTTCAGTGCAGCATCCGACTGATCGGTTGCTGTTATCTCCCAGTCAGGTTTTTCAGAAGCCAGAGCCAGTGCAATAGCTCCGCTTCCGGTACCAAGGTCGGCGACTTTAAGTGCTTGTTGGGTAAATTGTTGTAACACGAACTCAATCAGCAGTTCAGTATCGGGTCGTGGGATTAAAGTGTGATGGTTTACGGTTAAGTCCAGTGACCAGAACTCACGACTGCCGGTGAGATGAGCAATCGGGTGACCTTCAAGTCGTTGTGATAACAATCGTTCAAACTGTTGCTGATCGGCATCGTCCGGAACAACTTCAGGAAAAGCATGAAAGTAACTGCGGTTTTTTTTGAGAATGAATGCCAGTAATATTTCGGCATCCAGTCGGGGACTGTCAGAGCATAAAGCTAATTGCCGTTCGGCGCTTTTTAGTATTTCTTCAATACAAAAGTTCATGACTCAGACGTTACTGAGTTTCCGAAAGAGAAGCCAGCTGTTCTGCCTGATATTCATTGATCAGTGGTTCCAGTACCTGCTCAAGATGGCCTTGTAATACTTCATCGAGTTTATATATCGTCAGGTTGATGCGGTGATCGGTGACACGACCCTGCGGGTAATTGTAAGTGCGAATTCGATCTGAGCGGTCGCCGGTTCCGACAAGAGATTTTCTGGTCTGTGCCTGTTCGGCCTGCTGTTTTTCAATTTCAATGTTGTTGATTTTGGCTTTCAGTACAGACATCGCGCGGGCACGGTTTTTATGCTGTGAGCGCTCATCCTGACATTCGACCACAAGGCCGGTTGGTATGTGCGTTAAACGAATTGCAGAATCGGTTTTATTAACGTGCTGGCCACCCGCGCCTGAAGCACGGAAAGTATCAACCCGTAACTCTGAAGGATTAATTTCATCAATCTGATCAACTTCATCCGGTTCCGGCATGACCACAACAGTGGCGGCAGATGTATGCACCCGGCCCTGTGACTCCGTTTCCGGTACACGCTGCACACGGTGCGCACCGGATTCAAATTTTAGTTTTGAATAGGCGCCGGCACCGATAATTTTAGCAATGATTTCTTTATAGCCGCCGTGCTCACCTTCATTCTGGTTGAGTATTTCAACCTGCCAGCGGTTAAGCTCGGCATAACGCGAATACATGCGGAATAAATTGCCGGCAAAAATAGCCGCTTCATCACCACCAGCGCCGGCACGGATTTCAAGAAAGATATTACTGTTGTCATGAGGGTCTTTTGGTAGCAACAGTTTTTGCAGTTCCAGTGACAAGTCATCAATTCGTTGTTCAGAATCTTTCATTTCCTCGACACCCATTTCGCGCATGTCGGGGTCACTGTCTTTCATCATTTCTTTTGCGCTATCGAGATCTTCTACCGCCTGCTGGTAGTCTTTAAAATTACTCACGATCGGTTCCAGCTGAGAATACTCGACCGATAAAGAACGGAACTGATTTTGATCACCAATAATTTCGGGCTGAGTCATTAACACACCGACTTCCTCGTGGCGTTCGATCAGGTTTTCCAGTTTAAATAAAATCGAATCTTTCAGCACAGTGAGATCTCTATAAGTTAAGGTTTATTTTTTTCGCCAAGGAAAAGCTTTCGGGCTGATTTAATAACATCCTGTCGTCCGCTTTTACCGGCATCACGAAGTTGTGTTGTCGGCTGGTGCAAAAATTTGTTGGTTAAAGTGCGAGCCAAAAATTTCACCGCATCTTCTGCGCTCTGACCCTGTTCAATCTGTTTTAAGGTTTTCGTCAGCACTTCATCAGACAGTGCTTCAGTTTGCTGGCGAATATCGCGGATGCTGTCAACCGCATGTAAAGATTTCTGCCAGTCGAGAAATTCATCAACCTGAGAGTCGACAATTTCTTCGGCCTGTTTGGCGGCTTCCTGTCGTGACTTCAGGTTCTCGGTAATAATTTCCTGCAGATGATCGACGGTATACAGATAAACATCATCGAGTTCATCGACTTCAGCTTCAATGTCACGGGGTACGGCAATATCCACCATAAACATCGGTTTGTGTTTGCGCTTTTTCAGAGCACGTTCAACTGCGCCTTTACCAAGAATTGGTAATGAGCTGGCTGTTGATGAAATAACAATATCCGCTTTATCGAGATGCTCCGGCATATCGCGCAGGGTAATGGCCTCGGCATCAAATTGTTCGGCCAGAGTCTCGGCCCGTTCCAGTGTTCTGTTGGCAACAATAATATGACCGATACCGCTGCTGTGCAGATGCCTTGCAGCCAGTTCGATGGTTTCACCAGCGCCAATCATTAACGCCGTGTAGGGCGATAAATCGCCGAATATTTGTTTAGCTAGTGACACCGAGGCAAAGGCCACTGATACTGCGCTAGAACCGATCGCTGTGTCGGTGCGGACTTGTTTAGCCACGGTAAAAGAGTGCTGAAACAGACGGCCTAGTAATAAAGAAAGACTGCCGTGCTGGTTGGCATCGGCATAGGATTGTTTCATCTGTCCCAAAATTTGTGGTTCGCCCAGCACCATAGAATCCAGCCCGCTGGCAACCCGAAATGCATGGCGTATGGTGTCTTTGTGATCGTGCTGATACAGGTAGTCTTTTAATTTATCCAGCGGAATATGATGAAACTGGCTGAACCACTCAACAATTTGCTGGTCTCTTGTATTGATATCATCATCAGGAGCACTATTATTATCTATAGAACAGTATATTTCTGTGCGGTTGCAGGTCGATAAAATCGCTGCTTCATTCACACCCTTTATAGATTTCAGTTGTTTAAGTGCCTCAGGCAGGCGCTCAGGAGTAAACGCCACCTGTTCGCGAATATCGACAGGTGCGGTTTTATGGTTGAGTCCTAGCGTGATTAGTGACATATGATAGACGTGCGCAGGCCTCTGGCTAATGCCGGGACGACAGCCAGAGACAACTTTTTGACTTGGTTAAACAAAGGGTTAGAAACATACGGACAAAATAGGTTATATTCCAATACTATGCAAAGACAATTAAATAAATTCGTTAACAACCGCCTATTGTACACCGTGAGTATGCTTGCTGTCCTGCTTATGCTGATATCAGGCTGTGCCAGTGTCGATAAAAAAGTCGATGCGTCCGGCACGGTTGTTAAAAAAGAAGCCGTAGCGCCCGATTTAGACCCGCAAACACTCTATTATCTCCTGGCTGGTGAGTTAGCTGGTCATCAGGGCGATATGAACACGGCCTTAAAATATTACCTGCCCGCAGCAGAAAACAATGACGATCCACGAATAGCCGCCCGAGCAGCCCGTATCGCCATTTATTCCAAACAAAATAAAACTGCCTTACTGGCTGCGCAGCGATGGGTGGCTTTGGCTCCGGATGATAAAGAAGCCATCAAAGTCCTTATCGTCGCTTTATTGAGAAATAATCAGCCAGAGACAGCCAGTATCTGGATGCAGGATCTGATTGAAAGACTTCGTGAAAATGGCAAATCAACCAACAAGCAGGCCTTTGCGATGGTGGCCAAATTACTGCAAACCGAAGCGGAAACCGCCGATGCCGTGCTGGTGTTCAAAGCATTAACCAAACATTATCAGCAATCGCCACAAGTGTATTTATGGCTCTCGCGTTATGCCATGCAAGCCAATCAATATGATGAAGCGCTTAAAGCGGTGAGTCGTGTTATTGAGCTGGAGCCGGAAAATGCCAAAGCTTATGTGCTTAAAGGCCGTTTACTGGCCTTAAGTGGCAAGAAAGAAGACGCGCTTGCTGCCATGCTGATCGCAGTGAATAAACAACCTGACGATTTTGTTTTGCGAAAACAATATGCCGGCATGCTGATTCGTCAGGGACAGCTGGCTAGCGCCAAAGCACAATTTGAAATTTTATTTAAAGCCAGTCCGGATGACCGGGAAACCATCATCAGCCTGGGTATTTTATTGCTGGAACAAAAACAGGTAGACCGGGCAGTATCAATATTTAAGCGTTTACTTTCTAATCCAAAAACAGCTAACGAAGCGCTTTATTATTTAGCCCGGGTTGATGAAGTTAAAAAAGATTATGAAGAAGCGATAGAAAGATACAAGCAGGTAGAGCGAGGTCGTTTGTATTTTGATGCGCAGTTACGCATAGCTAATATTTACGCGCATCTCGGTAAATCAGAAAAAGCCATTTCTCTTTTACAGGAACTGGCTTTGCGTGAAGATAATCCGGACAAAAAAGCTAAAGTGTATCTGATGCACGGACGTTTACTGCAAAACATGGGTGATAATAAAGCCGCCATGGCGGTTTATAAAAGTGCGCTGGATGAGCTGCCAACCAATGTTGAACTGATTTATGCGCATGCCTTAACGGCTGAATCACTGGACATGATCGACAGTGCGGTAGCGAGCTTTAAACGGGTGTTAGAGCACGACCCGCAAAATATTCAGGCATTAAACGCACTGGGTTACACGCTGGCAGACCGGACAGACCGTTTTCAGGAGGCGCTCGATTATATTCTTAGAGCCTTTAAGCTGAATTCAAAAGATGCGGCCATTCAGGACAGTCTGGGCTGGGTGCATTTCAGGCTGGGCAATCTGAAAGAAGCTTTACGCTGGCTGGAAAAAGCATTTAATGTAAACCATGATCCGGAAATTGCAGCGCATCTGGGTGAAGTGCTCTGGAGCATGGGGCGCCCGGACGATGCCCGAAAAGTATGGCAAGGCGTGGCACCAGAACAACAAAAACACCGGATATTAATCGAGACAATTAAGCGACTTGAGCAGTGATAAAAAAATTTTGGTTCACCCTGGCTTGCCTGATTATTTTATTGCAGGCAGCCTGTTCTAACTCCACCTATTTTCAAAAATCTAAAGACATTGCTTCATGGAAGCAAACCCGCGCAGAAATGGAGGCCATTTCGCAATGGGATATCAAAGGTAAAATTTCTATCAGAGCCGGTCAGCAGCTATATACGGCCGATATGTACTGGCAACAAAAACAACAGATACTAAATATGAGACTGGTGGCGCCATTCTCACAAGCCGTTACCCAGTTCAGTGGCAGCGATCAGCAAGGCTATCAGGTGATGACCGAGAAGGGTGAATTATTCGATGTTGATTCACCGGAAACCGTGACTGAAAATGCATTCGGTGTCACCTTGCCATTTTATGAGCTCAAATCATGGATTAAAGGTGTGCCGAGCAGGGACTACCCGGTCTGGAAAGCTGAATTCAATGAAGACAACCGGCTTCAGGCATTTCAGCAAAGTGGCTGGCAAGTAAAAATAATGAAATATAAAAAAGTCAGCGGCAAATTATTACCTTCAAAATTATTTTTAACCCGCCTCACTGAAGACATTGCTGATAATAAAGTCGATGTGCGTCTGATCTTGCGTCGCTGGACGCTATAAAAAATGAGTGCAGCGTTACAGTGGTGGCCAGCACCGGCCAAGCTTAATCTTTTTTTGCATATTATTGGCCGACGTGATGATGGCTATCATCTACTGCAATCGACGTTTCAGTTTCTGGATGTCTGTGATGAGCTGGCCTTTGAAATCACCGATGATGGCAAGATCTCGCGCATCACAGATATTCCCGGCGTGGCTGAGGCGGATGATTTAATCGTTCGTGCCGCAAAATTATTACAGCAAAGCACATCGATTACTCTGGGCGCCAATATTCACGTTAAAAAGAACCTGCCCATGGGGGGCGGACTGGGCGGTGGCAGCTCCGATGCGGCTAATGTTCTGGTGGTACTTAATCGACTCTGGAAAACAGGCCTTAGCAAACAACAACTGGCTGACCTTGGTCTGACATTAGGCGCAGATGTCCCGGTGTTTGTGCATGGCACATCGGCTTTCGTAGAAGGAGTCGGTGAACAAATTTCACCCGTTCAACCACCCGAAAAGCCGATTTTGGTCATTCATCCGCAAATAAATGTCTCAACAGCTCAAATATTTGCCGATAGTGGATTGACAAGAGACTGCGCTGCCATCAAAATATGCGACCTTTCTGAAGCGGTACAAAATAATGTATGTGAGCCAATAGCTTGCAAGCATTACCCGCAAATAGCGGAAGCCATATCATGGTTATCCGGCTATAATCAGAACGCCAGAATGACTGGCACCGGCGCTTGTGTTTTTGCGGAGTTTGACTCCCGGCACGAAGCGGAAGAATTGCTGCAAAGGTTGCCTGAAAAATGGCGAGGTTTTGTGGCTAAAGGTGTAAACCAATCGCCGTTGTATAAACAACTGGCTGAAACGGTTTAGTAATTCCTTAAGTCTTAGCTTGGGACTATAAATACAAAGTCTAATATTGATGGTTGTCGCCCAGTTGTAAGGCAACGGCCAGTATTTGAATTGTGATCCCGACTTGCAGAGGTTCGAAGAGCGAAAGCGAACGAACCGGGGTTTAAAAATCTGCAGAAGCTGTTGGGCCGTCGCCAAGCGGTAAGGCAACGGGTTTTGATCCCGTCATGCGGAGGTTCGAATCCTCCCGGCCCAGCCATATTAGAAGAGTTATGATTCTTACAAGGTAGGATGATCTTGAAAAGAGTGATAACGCTGAAGCCCGGGAGGGTTTGAATCGTTAGAGGTTCGATAAATTTGCCAGGAGCAAATTTAACCGGCGCGTAGTTAGCGCCGCCCCAAAGGGGTGAGGGCAGGGAAGCCCGAAGTAATCCTCCCGGCCCAGCCATATTAAAGAGTGTCATGTTCTTTGAAGTTTTTTATACTTTTAGAAAGAACTATGGTGCTGAGACCCGGGAGGGTTCGAACCGTTAGAGGTTTGATAAATTTGCCAGGAGCAAATTTAAATAGCGCGCTCTTTGCGCTACCCCGCAGGGGCGAGGGCACGACTGTATGGACGCAGGAGGTAGAGCAACGCAGGAGCGGTTGCCGAGGGAAGCCCGAGTTAATCCTCCCGGTGTGTCTCAAGTATTTAATGAAGTTAAATAAAACGAGCTTCATGATTAGAGTAATGCTCTAATCAAACCATCTTTTAGCATAGTGACATACTGGTAACTATAGTGACCCAATCAGATTCAAGTATGATGGTGTTTTCCGGTAATGCGAACCCTGCATTTGCCGATAAAATTTGTAGTCACCTGAATATCAGCCGGGGTAATGCCTTTGTTGGTCAGTTTAGCGATGGTGAGGTCGGTGTCGAAATTCATGAAAACGTTCGTGGTAAAGACGTTTTCATTGTGCAGCCAACCAGTGCACCCTGTAATGATCACCTGATGGAACTGATTGTTATGGTAGACGCCATGCGTCGTGCCTCCGCTGCCCGTATTACCGCAGTTATTCCTTATTTTGGTTATTCGCGTCAGGATCGTCGCACTCGCTCAATGCGTGTACCGATCACGGCCAAGGTCATAGCAAACATGCTGACCAGTGCCGGTGTTGACCGCGTATTAACTGTTGATCTGCACGCAGATCAGATTCAGGGTTTTTTCGATATCCCTGTAGACAACGTATATGCCTCACCAATTTTATTAGGTGATGTCTGGCGCAAAAAGCACCCTAACTTGTTAGTGGTGTCACCGGATGTTGGTGGTGTGGTTCGTGCTCGCGCACTGGCCAAGCGTTTAGACGATGCAGATCTGGCGATTATTGATAAACGTCGCCCTAAAGCCAATGTCTCACAGGTGATGAACATCATTGGTGATGTTGAAGGCAAAGATTGTATTTTGATTGATGACCTGGTCGATACCGCTGGCACACTATGCAAAGCGGCAGACGCACTCAAAGAACACGGTGCAACCAGCGTCAGCGCCTACTGTACTCACCCTGTGTTATCGGGTAAGGCGCTGGACAACTTAATGGCGTCATCTTTAGATGAGCTGGTGGTAACGGACACCATTCCGTTGCGTGATGACATTGCCAACTGTGGTAAAGTTCGTCAGTTATCAATTTCAGGTATGCTGGCTGAAACCATTCGCCGCATACACAGCGAAGAGTCTGTTAGCTCTTTGTACATGGATTAAATCTCAGGCTGCTTTTTGTTTTTTATAGGGGCCTGAAATTTACGTTGCGATAAGCAACAAAATGCCTTCCTTGGTCGCGTGGAAGGACATGTCCGCTCAGTGGAATTCTGTTGAGCGGCTTTTTATTAACTGGAGTTAAAGAAAATGTCTATTGAATTAAAAGTTGAAGTTCGTGAAGACCTGGGGAAAGGTGCGAGCCGCCGCCTGCGTCATCAGAACATGGTGCCATGTATCATTTATGGTGGAGAGAATGAGCCTACTAACATCCAAATCCCTCATAATGTGGTGACGAAGCAGTTAGAAGATGAAACTTTCTACACACAGGTAATGACACTGAAAGTAGGTCGTAAATCTGAGAAAGTTGTTCTGCGTGATATCCAGCATCACCCAATCAAGCAACAAGTACTGCACATGGATTTCCTGCGTATCGATCCTAAATCTAAAATGCATGTACACATTCCGCTGCACTTCATCAATGAAGAGACAGCACCGGGTGTTAAAGAAGGCGGTAAGATCAACCACGTACATATCGAGATGGAAGTTTTATGTCTGCCTAAAGACATTCCAGAGTTCATCGAAGTGGACATGGGTGCACTGGAAATGGATGGAAGTATCCATCTTTCAGACATCAAACTGCCTAAAGGCGTTGAGAGTGTTGCACTGAGCCATGGTGAAGAGCACGATATAGCAGTAGCAGCTATTCACGCAGTTCGTGGTCAGTCTGAAGAAGTTGAAACTGGTGCGCCAGTTGCTCCTTCAAACGAGCCTGAAGACGACGCTGAGTAAGCTATTTAGCTTAAGTTCGGGGAATCAGAGTGGCTGCATTATCAGTTGAGATTAATCTCATCGCAGGCCTCGGCAACCCCGGCGCTCAGTACGAACAGACCCGGCATAACGCCGGCTTCTGGTTCGTCGATGAAATTGCCCGCCATTATGGTGGGCATTTTCGTTTAGAAAATAAATTTAATGCAGAAATCTGCAAGCTCAACGTCGAAGGCAAAACCATCTGGTTAATGAAGCCACAAACCTTCATGAACCGCAGTGGTCAGCCGGTACGAGCGCTGGCAAATTTTTACAAAATTCCTTTCGATCAGATATTAATCGCACACGATGAGCTGGATCTCGATCCCGGCACAGCCAAACTAAAAACCGGCGGTGGTCACGGCGGGCACAACGGCCTGCGCGATTTAATCAGTCAGTTAGGTAATAAAGGATTTCATCGCCTGCGTTTGGGTATAGGTCATCCCGGTCACAAAGACCAGGTATCCGACTTTGTACTGCACCGCCCGAGCAAAGACGAACAAATAGATATCGAGCGCACCATTGATGATGCGGTTCGAGTATTGCCTGAACTTATGGCTGGCGAGTGGGAAAAAGCCATGCATAAGCTCCATACAAAATAGACGGCTCAATAGAGCCACATTCAGAGAAGAGAAATTATGGGATTCAAATGCGGCATCGTAGGCTTACCCAATGTTGGTAAATCAACCTTATTTAACGCCCTGACCAACGCTGAAATTCAGGCAGAAAACTACCCATTCTGTACCATCGAGCCCAACGTCGGCATCGTACCGATGCCAGACCCGCGCCTGGATGCACTGGCAGCAATTGTCAATCCGGAAAAAGTTCTGCCAACCACCATGGAGTTTGTGGACATCGCAGGCTTAGTCGCTGGTGCCTCAAAAGGGGAAGGTCTGGGTAATAAATTCCTCGCCAATATCCGTGAGACCGATGCCATTGCACAGGTCGTGCGTTGTTTCGATAACGATGACATCATCCACGTTGCCAACAAAGTGCACCCGGCAAATGACATCGAAGTCATCAATACCGAACTTGCACTGGCGGATATGGAATCGGTAGAAAAAGCCCTGCAAAAAGCGCAAAAAACCGCGAAAACCGGTGATAAAGACGCGAAAGCACGCGTTGTGCTGTTAGAAAAAATCATTGAAGGTTTGAACAATGGCATCATGGTTCGTGCCATGGGCCTGAACGAAGACCAGCTGGCCTCATTAAAAGAACTATTCCTGCTGACCATCAAACCGACCATGTACATCGCCAACGTCAATGAAGACGGTTTTGAAAACAACCCGTATCTGGATCAGGTTAAAGAAATCGCTGAAGCCGAAGGTGCAGAAGTGGTTGCGGTGTGTGGTTCCATCGAAGCCGATCTGATCGCGCTGGACGAAGATGAACGCAAAGAATTCCTTGATGAAATGGGCCTGGAAGAACCGGGTTTAAACCGCGTCATCCGCACCGGTTATGCCTTGTTAGGCCTGCAAACCTACTTCACCGCCGGTGTTAAAGAAGTTCGTGCATGGACAGTCGCCATTGGTGCCACCGCACCACAAGCCGCTGGCGTCATTCACACAGATTTTGAAAAAGGCTTCATCAAAGCCGAAGTTACTGCCTATGACGACTTCATCGCGTTTAATGGAGAGGCTGGGGCGAAAGAAGCAGGGAAGTTACGGGTAGAAGGGAAGGATTACATAGTAAAGGACGGGGATGTTATGCATTTCCGCTTTAATGTCTAAAAACTAGCTCACTCGATCTGGCGTTGTTAAAAACTAAGCTCAAAATGCTCACTTATTACATATAAGCTCCGCTTTTTCCCTTAGTTTTGCCTAGCCAGCTCATCGCGCCTACGTTTTTATCTCATTAAAGATCTTCGATTAGAGCAGTAATATCCCGACTGCCCAAAAGCGCGCTACGCTTTAAATCCTAAAGTTACTGTCATTCCGGCAGTCTTCTAACCGGAATCCAGGCATTTCTAGTTATAAAAGTAATCGCTGAAGAGGGTGGTCTGGCGCTTTAAACGAAATACCGTAGGTTTCTGTAAACATTAGATAAATAGGCCTAAAGTCGCCTTGACATAAGCCCTAAAAACACTCAAAATGCGCGCCTTCCTTTAGGAAGTCCTATTAGGCTACATAGCTCAGTTGGTTAGAGCACAGCACTCATAATGCTGGGGTCCCTAGTTCGAATCTAGGTGTAGCCACCATATTCTTTAACGAAAAAGCCGCTCATTGAAGCGGCTTTTTTGTGTCTGATATAAATGTACGAAGTCAGCCTTTGGGTTTACAGGTCTAGTACTTAGTACTATACTTATTCTGTGCGTATATTTAAAAACAAGGATGTTAATAAATGGGCAAATGATATCGGCCTCAACGATGAGAGCTTATTGATTGCGGCTCATGAAATAGTGACAGGAAATTACGAAGCCTCTTTAGGTAAAAAAGTTTTTAAAAAGCGCGTGGCAATTGGTAATAAAGGCAAAAGTGGAAGTGGTCGAACTATCGTTGCATTTAGACAAGGTAGCAATGTGTTTTTCATGTATGGCTTTGCGAAAGGTAAAAAGTCGAATATTTCACCTAAAGAAACCAAAGCCTTTCAATTGTTAGCTAAGTTATATTTGGCTTACAGTGACAGTCAGCTAAATACTGCAGTAAAAGAAAAGAAGTTATTTGAAGTGAAAGAAGAGGTAAAAGGCAATGGATAAATCGATATTAGAAGTTATACACGAATCAGCTCAGGATATGCATGATATTGGTTTGGCTGATAAACAAACCATGCGAGAGTTTGATTCTTTGTGCCTGCCTAAAGTCACTGAATACACTTCAAATCAGATTAAAAAGATACGCTTAGACAATAAAGCGAGTCAGGCTGTTTTTGCGATGTATTTAAATACAGGTGTCGAGACAGTACGAAAGTGGGAAGCGAAGGGTGCAACCCATAAACGACCTAATGGTGCTGCAATGAAATTGATTAGCCTGGTAGAGCAGCATGGGTTAGAAATATTAGGTCAAACTGGCTAGAGAAACTCAGGCAAATGGAATAAAAGGGGTCGAATCCCGGTGTTGCCACCATATTCTTAACAAAAAAGCCGCTCTTTGTAGTGGCTTTTTTGTGTCTATATCTTTTTTAAATGTCATTTAATTTTACACTCTTTTTAATTGATTTAGACATTTTAGGCGATTTGCACTAATTTATAATGAAGCTTGGCATTAAGCTTTAAGAATGAGATTGTCTAGGTTTCATACAATAGCATTTACGTTCTTATGTAATGACGAAGTAAATGATCGGCTTAAATGGAGAAAAATTAGGAGTAGAGTGCAATTGCTCTCTAAACCTAACCAATTGATAACGCCACAGTCGGCACGTTCTTCAGAATTTAGTCTGTTTATATATGGTTATATACAAAACAAGGAGAAAATCATGAAATACAGAAATGTAATATCGTTATTGTTTTTTACAAACCTATATGGCTGCTCAGGAACTTTATATACCTACAGCAAAATAGATGATGCTTGTGTCAGTGTAAATGATAAATGTAGCAACAAATATGAGGGTGTGCGTTATCGTCCCTTAGTGCTCCAAACTGATACATATATTCAAGATAGAATACTGAATTCGAAAGGAGAAGTGACGCACTTTGCAGGCGGGACCGGAAATAAAAAATGTGTACCCACAAAGGTAGAAGAGCAAAAGCTAGCTCCTGACCTAAACAATGAATTTATTATTCAATATGATTCTGCATTTTTCGAAACATCCAAATTTAGTGTTGAACTGAACGCTGACGGAACATTAAGTAAGGTTGGCACATCATCTACACCTGGTGGAAAAGCTCTGGTTGAGAGTATAACGGGGTTTGCAACGTCTGCACGGACATTTACACATGCTTATCAACCAGCTGATTTTGATGAGGGATTAGGCACTACTCCCGCACCATTCTGTTCTCATGGAAAAATCACAATTTAAAGAATTAAAAAAGGTGCCGAAGGGATTATTTTTTTTCCATCCGGCACCATTAATCAAAATTACTTACTATAAGGAGACGGATATGAACCGTTTAATAATTATGCTTTCGGCCTCCATCATCGCTCTGTCCGGATGTGCGATAAAGCCAAAGCAACCCAATGATTTACCAGCTACCGATTATCCTAGTCCAAGGATAAGTGATGTTTCGGTTCCCATTGATGTTTCTATCAGTGGTATTCGTAATACATTTGAGCAAAACATTCCCAGGCATTTAGGCACCATTAGAGGTTTGGGTGATGATGATACGTCATTTCCTTTGTATGTTTATGATGAAAATAATCCCGACAAAAACAAAGATCATCAGCTTTATTTACATAAGCAAGAATACTTTAAGATTCTAAAAAAAGAACTGGTAAAAAATCAAATCCCAGATGAGAGGCATGCTGAAATTATTGCTTCGCATGAAACAATGATAAAAGAAGCGACGCCTCAACAACTGAGCCGAATTATTTCAGTTAGCTATCGCCTGGTTGCGACACGTGGTAATTTCGGTCTCGATTTTGCGCGTGATCAAATAAAAGCATCGATGCCTTTTAATGTTGATATTCGTGTGGACTGGTCTGTCTGCATCGGCATTTGGTGGCGTGGAAAATGTCGTGGCGTTACTATCCGACATGGTCAGAATGGCAAGGTATCAGGCACCGGCTACCTTAGTTCAAAGGTTAGCATTAATGAACAATGGGTCGTTAAAACCAAGACCCGAACCAATGTAGATCTTAGAGTAGCAACCATTAATATTGGCCCTATTCGTTTAAGTTTACGTTCTTTGCTGTCGCCTATTGTTAATTCTGTTGTGCGTAAAGCAGTACGTAAAATTGATAATAAAATTCCGGGCTTAATTCCGCTACGACGAGAAGCAGAAAAAGCATGGCTAACATTCACGCAACCTCACCAGGCGAGCAGCTCACCGGATGCCTGGATTCAAATTGTACCGAGTGAATTTGTCTGGGGTGGTATCACTAAAGTCGGTCCTGATACGGCACGCTTTGGGCTGGGCGTGAAATCTTGGTCAAAGATCACGTTATCTGACAAACCGGGTGCGATTGATATTGGCCCATTACCGAAGATTGTTACGCGGACGCCTACCGGTCAGTTTGAAATCAATACGCCCTTTATTGTCGATCTTGATTACGCCAGCAATATTGTCGCTAATGCTATGAATGGTAAAACCTTCAATGTTAAGGATAACGTGACAATGGAAGTGGACAATATCGACCTTTATGTTAATGGTGAAAATATTGTCGTAAAAACCGGCTTCTCAGCTGATGTTCCTGGAAGGTTGTTCGATGTCTGCGGATTCATGTATTTCACAGGTAAACCGAGTTATGACAAGCAAGGACGTGTATTTAGCATCAGTAATATCGACTTTGATGTAAATACTAACCAGAAGCTTTTGGATGCAGCAGCCTATCTGCTTCATAAGCCGATGGTGAAAGAGCTTGAAAAACTCATGGTCGTACCACTGGGTAAACAGCTTGATGAAATCACCAAGGTTGTAAACGAAGCAGTAAAAGATGTGAAACTGGGTGATAAAGGCCGCTTTAAAGGCAACATTCAGACGATTGATATTGACAATGTTTACACAGCGGCTAATAAAGATGTCGGGGTTGATATCTACCTGAAAGGCAAATCACAAGTTATTTTATTGAAATAATAGAGCCTTCTTAAACCTGCAAAAAAGCCATTCACTTTCGAGTGAGTGGCTTTTTTATTATTGGTTGGTGAAAAAAACCGGATCGAAAAGTGGGGTCGAATTGAATAAGGAATAAAAGGGAATAAAAGGGGTCGGTGACAAATGAGAATCATTTGCACTAGGCCTTCTTCAAAGTTAAAGTTGTATTAGCTAAGGGTAGCTAAGTCTCAATAACAAAAGGAATTGTTATGCCTCGAAAACCCAGAGTTTATTTGGCTGGTGTGCCATGTCACGTTATTCAGCATGGTAATGATCGACAGCCTTGTTTCTTTTCTGAAGATGATTATCTGTTTTATCTTTAATGTCTTTACGATGCTTGTAAACGATATCAATTATCATTTGTCACCGACCCTTTTAATTATAATTATCAACCTGTTTTTTTAATATGAAGGATTATAAATAAAATAACCAATGATAAAATCGCTGCAAAGTAACACCAGACAGAAATAAAGGCGTAGCCGAAAAATATTGTTGAGAGGGTAACTGAAAGCATAATAATGAAGCCAAATATTTTCACATAGCGTTCACTGGAAAACAGTAACGGTATTAATACAATAACAGCGTACAAGGCACGTACTACAATTCTAGGTACAAAATCGTCATACAGTAGTTGGGTTGCATAAACAATTGAATGCTTCATTGTCTCGACGTCGAATCCACTAGTATTTAAAACAAATGGAATATACATCACCAAACCATGTAGTGTACCGAGAGCAGCCAGGCTGAGAAATAGTTGTCGTTTAAATGGATTTGTTTCTAAGGCGTAGCTACTAAATGGAATCCAGAATAACCAGAACAGGTGAGAGAAAAACAGAAAACCGAGAGCTGGTAGTCTCGGGTCGTTGCCTGCTCCCAATGCTAGCCAGACAAAGCCTTCAAACAATTGCTGAATACCGAATAGCAGCGGTAACAAGGCAATCAGCCAATAGCTTTTTTTACACTCAGTTGCTTTTTTAACGCAATAAATACCGAGCGGTATCAATACTGCAGAAGCAGCAAAGCTCGCGGTTGCTGAGAAGCACATTTTGAACTCCCTCTCATGGTGTTATATTTATTATCTATAACGATAAGTAGAATTACCTTGCGCTGCAACAATTTTACTGGATTCAGTCAGGACTATAGTTGAATTACTAATATTTGGAGTCAGGTCACAATTGTTTCTAATATTGCCAATGACTAGCATTAAATATTCACAAGGGGATAAATTAAAGGTTGCTGGGGTATTAAGTTTTTCGCCCTCCTTCATCTTTTCTGTTACATTCTACGTACAGCTGCATAATAGGAAATCTCATGTTTAAGTTTCTAAGTAAAACTTTATTGACTGGCTTTATTACTCTGTTACCCGTGGTGCTTACCATTTATTTACTCTACTGGCTGGCTTTAAGCTCTGAAAAATTTATGGGTAATGCTCTTCGTTATGTTCTGCCCGAAGAAAAAAAGTGGGGTCAGAACACAGTTTTCACTAATATTAGATAATATTGTGATCTGACTCTAATTAATAAGTAAAATATTATTATGATTTCAAAATCTCTGCTTCATAGAGCAGCTCAACAAAATATTATAGAGCCGGGTCAGGTTGATCCTCTTTATCAGTTTATTCAGAACCAGGAATCGGATGAATTAATTGATTGTGGGGGAGAACCTCTTAAGTTTGTTCGTGGTTTTGGTGATGTGTTTATAACGCTGGGCATTGTATTGC
>Ga0316205_10001686_pt1 | contig 26312 bp, 4 predicted proteins | sample 3monthpyrite_MG_FD_204941 | JGI IMG/M metagenome (GOLD analysis project Ga0316205, IMG submission 204941) | Microbial mat bacterial communities from mineral coupon in-situ incubated in ocean water Damariscotta River, Maine, United States -... | ecosystem: Environmental > Aquatic > Marine >... | reverse complement strand
CTCGAAATTGACTTAATAACCATCAATCTTTTTGAATATAGTTCCGTCGAACAACTCACACAGTATATACAGTCGAACTGGAAAGACATTATCGTCAGTCAATTGGATCTCGAAAAAATTGAATTGCCTGGGTCGGATACCGTTCTCGAAGAAAGCTCTGACGATATCGAAACCAAGGTGTCTTATCGTTTTAATAAAAACAGTCTTCGCTTTAATGAATTTAATGCTAAAAATACCAACTGTCAGCCTATTGCGATCATTGGCATGAGCGGACGTTTTTCTGGTTCAGATAATTTAGATGGATTTTGGAAAAATCTAAAAGAAGGGCGCGACTCTGTTCATCAAGTTTCTCGTTGGGCTTCGGATGAGTGTGTGACTAGCAGTTTTAATAAAAGTGTTTACTGTAGTCAAGGAGGTTTCATCGACTCTATCGATATGTTTGACCCTGACTTTTTTGGTATTTCGTCTAAGGATGCTCGGCATATGGACCCTCAGCAGCGATTATTTTTAGAGGAATCCTGGGGGGCGCTGGAAAATGCAGGTTACGCTAATAATGGTTTAGAGCAAATGCAATGCGGTATTTATGTCGGCTGCGGTCGTTCCGGTTATGATAACCTTTTTGTTCAGGAGACGCCTGCTCAATATCTGTTTGGTGGAACTGAGTCAGCTATTCCTTCGCAGGTTGCTCAACATTTGAATCTGAGCGGCCCAGCGATTGCGGTGGATACAGGTTGTTCTAGTTCTTTAGTAACTGTTCATCTTGCTTGTCAAGGATTGTGGTCCGGTGAAACGGAAATGGCACTTGCGGGAGGTGTATCTTTACAAGCGACGCCTAATTTTTACCAAGCTGCTAATCATGCAGGAATGCTTTCTGCAAAGGGGCGCTGTTATGCGTTTGACTCTAGAGCTGATGGTTTTGTTCCGGGAGAAGGCGTTGCTGTTTTAGCTTTAAAACGTGTACAAGACGCGTTAAGGGATGGTGATTTTATACATGGGGTGATTGCAGCGAGTGGGGTTAATCAAGGTGGTTATCCAAACAATGTAGTAACTGGAGAAATGGAGCGTGCTCAGGAGCGGTTGGTTCGGTCTATTTATGAACGATTTAACATTGATCCGGAGACTATTCAGCTTGTTGAAGCGCATAGCAATGGAAACTTATCCGAGGACGCTGTAGAGCACCGTGCGATTAGCCGCTCCTTTAGAGAGTATACAAACAAAAAGCAATTTTGTGCGCTGGGATCGGTTAAAACAAATATAGGTCATGCTGGAGCTGCTGCAGGAGTGGCCGGTTTAATGAAAGCGTTACTTTCAATAAAAAATAAACAAATTCCTCCATCTCTGCATTTTAAACAAGCCAGTAGTGAAATAGATCTTGAGTCCAGTCCATTTTATGTTAACACTGAACTACGGGAATGGAAAAACGATCTAAGTTATCCTCGTCGCGCTTCAGTTAGTGCTTACGGATTTAGTGGCACTAATGCACATTTGATCATTGAAGAAGCACCGAGCATTCAGCAAACCGTGAGCGAATCTTCCAGTTATCTATTAACGCTGTCCGCCAGAACTTCAGAGCAATTGGCACAACGTATTAAAGATTTATTAATGTTTGCCAAAAATTCAACAAAACTTTCCATGAATGATTTGAGTTACAGTTTGTTTGTTGGGCGCACTCATTTCAATCATCGTTTTTCATGTATTGTTGCCAGTCAAGAAGAATTAATACAGCGCTTCGACGAGTGGATAAAAACGGGCGCTAGCAAACAAGTTTATTTATCCGAAATTAAAAAAGTACAAGAACAAGTATCGTTAAAGAATTTTGGTAACCATTGTCTTCGACAACTGAGCGTTACAACAAGACAGCCTGTAGAAAATGTTGAAGAAGAACTTCAATTTTTAGAGACGATTGCGGATCTCTATACTCAAGGATATGATTTGAATTTTAATTTGCTATTCTCAAATAATTCTAAACGTATTCCTTTACCTGTCTATCCTTTTGCTAAAGAACGTTATTGGGGTAACTCAATTGACGGTGAAAAAACAAAACCAAATGACTTCAACATTCTTATTCCTATGCAGACTAAGGGAAATGCCTCACCGATTTTTGCGATGCCCGGTGCTGGTGGAAGCGTGATGTCGTTACAGCCACTTAGCCGAGCGTTAGGTAAAAAGCAGCCATGCTATGGTTTACAAGCAGTCGGTTTTGACGGTAAAAGCGAACCGCTGGATAGTAACGAAGAAATTGCCAGAGCCAATATTTCAGCCTTGAAAAAAGTACAGGCTAATGGACCCTATACCTTTATTGGTTACTCACATGGTGGCGTGGTTGCTTTTGAAATGGCGAGAATATTGTTAGAGCAAGGTGAGCAGGTGGAATCGCTAGTGTTAATTGATTGTTTGTGTCCACTCTATCAGGTTAATGATGTCGTTGAGGAACTTGTTGAAATTTGTAACACGCTGATGAGATCTCTTGGGGCGAGTAGTCACTTGGATGTTGAACAATTAAGAAAAATACCCGAAAGTGAACGATGTGAATATCTTTATAACATCATGTCTGCGCAGGGATTTCATTTGAATAGAGAGCAGTTCACTACAAGCTTTAATGTCTCGACCGCAAATGATCGTTGCAATCGTATTTATAAACCATCGAAACTGAGCAAAAAAATCGATGTTTCTTTGTATAGAGCAACTGATGGATATTATAACGAGATGCCCGATGATTTTGGTTGGAACGAGTTTCTGCAAGAGCCAATAAAAGTCCATGACATAAGCGCAAATCACTTAACGATCATTGATGAGGAACCTATTCAGGAAATAGTCAATAGCATTAATAAATTATCCAACAAGAAGAAAGAGAGTGAAAAATTACAGATAAGTAAATAGTCTTTTTGCTTCTGATTTTTCAAACTATTGCTGAGAAAATTTTTACTCCATGAAAATAAAAAATGAAACCTTGAGGGTGAGAACATTGATGTACATCGGATCGAATTATGAATGATTCTAGTTTGAAACAAGAATTTGACGTTATCGTAGTAGGTTCCGGAACCTGCGGCGCAACCATTGCGAGAGAATTAAGTCGACAAAAGAAAAAGGTCTTAGTACTTGAACAGGGAACAAATCGAGAGCTGAAAGAGAGTTTCTTAAGTGCGGCTTCTATCGCTAATGCAGTTACCGTTAGTGATAAATTAGCCACAATGAGAGCGATTACAACTGGCGGCTCAACTGCTTTATATTTCGCTGTCGCGGAGCCCCCCGCTTTGGATTCTTTTCAAGCACTAGGTATAGATCTTTCAAAGGTGTATGAAAATGTAAAAAAAGAGCTGCCGTTATCCACCTTGCCAGATCATTTGTTGGGTGAGCAAAGTAAGCGCTTAAGAGACAGTGCCATAGAACTGGGTTACGATTGGAAGAAAAAGATGATGTTGATTGACCAATCCAAATGCGATTCAGGTTATAGCTATGAGGCGAGATGGAAAGCCAAAAGTTACCTACAAGAAGCGATAGCGAATGGAGCAACTTTAATAACAAGAGCAAAGGTCGATAAAATAATAATTGAAAAAAACCGTGCGATTGGGGTGGAATATAAGCATAAAAATAATTTAATCAGTCAGAATACTTGTAAGGCTTATGCAACAAAAATCATTCTTGCTGCAGGCTCTTTAGCCTCTCCTCTTATACTCAGAAATAGCGGAATAAAAGACGCAGGCAAACATGGTTTTTACTGCTGTCCTAATTTTGCTGCGCTAGGTTTTATTCCGGGATTGAAGGGTACTAATAATTTTGTTGGAAACATGAGCGCTAAACTAGATGAGGATATTGTGATAGGTGATGCAAATCTTTCTAGCACTTTCTTTAAGATGGTGATGCTGGCTGAATTCAAGTTTTCGAAATTTTTCTCTTACTCAAATAGCATTGCTGTCGGAGGTTCGATCAAGGATGGGATAAGCGGAGAAATAATGGATAATGGACGTTATTACAAAAAATTGTCTGCCGGTGTATACGGAAAATTAAAACGGGGAGAAGAGGCGGGCATTAAAATCTTACAAAATGCAGGAGCAAAAAATATTATGCGATTTGGTTATGCTTCTGCAAATGTGGGTGGACTGATTAGAATAAACGAACACGTGGATGAGAGTTTACAAACAGAGTATACCAATCTCCATGTTTGTGATGGCTCGGTATTGCCGGAAAATAGCAGTCTATCGCCTACGTTAACACTAATATGCTTAGCAAAATATTTGTCGGAAAAATTATCCTCTTCACTTTAGCATGGTTTTTATCGACACCATTTTTTGTGTACCTCTCTATGGCGCTAAAAATCATATAAAAAAGTAAGACTTCAAAGTAAAAAATATCAGAAAAATAACAACTTAATCAGGAGATGAAATGAAAAATACAGCCACAGCAACGCAACCAAAATCGAAGGCTAAAAAGCTTTTATTCTATGTTGTCATACCACTTACAGTAATTGTTATCCTATCGCTTATATCGCATGCGATCTGGAAAAGCTCTGGCTCAAACCAATGGGAATTACAACGAGATGAAGAGGGTGTAAAAATTTACACAAAAAAAATCCCTGGTGATGCCTTGTTGAAGGTTAGAGGCGTTGGTAAAATTCGTTCTAAACTTGCTGGCATTTTTAAACTAATGCGCGATGCTGAAAGTTGCGTTGATGCGGGCTGTTACGATGCTAGTGTTATAGAGACGAAAGATTATCCTCATATTGTTTATTATAAGTTTACCTATCCATTATTTTTCCCGTTTAAAGATAGAGAGTACATCGTCGTATCTGAATTTGTTCAAGATCCCGTAACAAAAGAAATTAACGTAGATTATGTCGCCACACCCGACAAAATGCCATCAAGCGATTGTTGTGTTCGTATAACCCACATGGATAATAAATGGCGATTTACCCCACTTGAAAATGGTGACGTTGAAGTTGAATTTGAATTAGATACAAGTTCCGGTGGTAATTTTCCTGATTTTGTTATTAGTTTGGGTGCTCCAGGATTAGTTCATTGGGCCATTCTAGATTTTCAAAGAATTTTGGATAAAGATAAGTACCAAAATGCTAAAGCTGAATACCTTGATGAGTACCCGATTGATGGAGTAATTTCAGAAGAGAAAGTCGAAGAAGATGTTGCAAAGGGAGATGATGTCGCAGAGGCGGAAAGTATCGCGGCGGAAGCTGAAGAAAAAGAAGCAGCGCTGTAAACTTCTAGTTATCTATCGAGTAATTGTAATTTGTAAGTCAGTTAAATAATTTAGTGGGGCGGGGAATCGTGATTGGCATTGATGTAAAAGAAAATATAGATAAAGTGATCAAAGAAGTAGCAACGACACAGAAAATTAAGCTGCCTGTATTGCAAGATCATCTGGAAATTGTAGATGATTTGGGCTTTACATCATTTTCTGTGGGGTTGTTGATTACCAAGTTGGAAGATCTATTTAATGTTGATCCTTTTGAAGATGAAGAAGTCATGATCGATGATATGAGAACCATCAAAGGTATCTGCGCCGTCTATACAAATTGCATAGAGAAAAATAATCTTTAAACCTAAAACAATCAGTTGGATTCGTGAAATGAGTGCTAGCGCTATTTTTCGTGATTCAACTGATTAATTTAGGTTAAACACTTACCTCCAAAAAGAACAACTTTCTAATTAAGTTTTAGTGTAAATTCTACGAGCAAGAAAAACTAATGAATACTAAACACAATGATATCGCCATTATTGGAATGTCGGGGCAACTTCCTGGTGCCAGCAATATTTCTCAGTTTTGGGAAAATATTTGCAGCGCAACGGAAAGCATTTGCCCAGTTTCAGATAATCAATTAAGAAACGCAGGTGTTTCTGAGACAGATATAAACGACAACAGCTATGTGAAAGTTACATCAAATATCGACGATGTGGACAAGTTTGATCCTGCTTTTTTTAAGATTGCGCCTGTTGAAGCTGAATTGATGGATCCTCAAGTAAGATTGCTGTTGCAGTGCGCATGGGAAACGTTGGAAGACGCCGGTCACGCTACTACTGAGCCTCAAAATATTGGTGTTTTTGCTGGTTCTGGTGGAATGACCACTAACTATTATTCGCACTTTATCAACCAGAATAGCCGTTTTGAAAAAACCTTAGCGAGTCCGACACATTTAGGAAACGACAAAGATTATTTGTCGACATATATATCTTATAAGTTAAACCTAACGGGGCCTAGCCTAACCATTCAAACTGCTTGTTCTACTTCTTTAGTCGCTATCCATCAAGCGTGTTTAAGTTTGTTGAATGACGAGTGCCATATGGCGTTAGCTGGGGGAGTTAGAGTTGAAGTGCCATTTGGTCAGGGTTATCAATACAAAGAAGGACATATATTTTCAAAGTCTGGACAAGTAAGAACTTTCGATCAAACTGCTGATGGCGTCGTATTTGGAAGTGGTTTAGCGCTGGTTCTAATTAAAAAACTGGAAGAGGCCGTTAAGGATAATGATCATATCTACGCTGTGATCAAAGGCTCTGCGATTTTAAACGATGGAAAAGCTAAGTTAAGCTATGCCGCTAGCAGCGCAAAAGGTCAAATTAGATGTGTAAAAAGCGCACTCACTAATGCGCAAGTCGATGCGAGCACTATTGGATATGTTGAGGCTCATGGTACAGGTACCATGATGGGTGATCCGGAAGAAGTCAAAGCATTAGCGGCAGCGTTTCGATCACACACTGATCAAAAAGGGTTTTGTGCTATAGGCTCGGTAAAACCGAATGTCGGACATTTAGATGCGGCATCGGGAGTGACAAGTTTTATTAAAACGGTGCTTGCTATTTATCATCGCGTGCTACCACCCACACTGCATTACAACAAACCCAATCCTAGAATCAAATTTGAAAAGTCACCTTTTTTTGTAAATACTGAAGCCAAACCATGGGAAAGTGGTGAGCAACCAAGAAGAGCTGGTGTGAATAGTTTAGGCGTTGGTGGAACAAATGCTTTTGTCGTTTTGGAAGAATACATTCCACAGCAAAGCGTCGAGACTAAGCTTGCTTGTGGTTCGGTTCTTATACCGGTTTCTGCGAGAAACCAAGACAGTTTGCGACGCAACTTGCAGGCGTTGAGCGGATATTTATCCACGCAATTGGAGTTACAGAATGAAATAAATATTTATGACCTAGCATTTACCTTACAAGTCGGGCGTGAAATGATGCCACAGCGTGCTGCTTTCATCGTTTCATCAGTAACTGATATGAAGAATACATTGGATTCATACTTGATGGATGGGGAAGATCTTGGTAGTACAAACTCTCTTGACAGAGAAACAAAAGATCGCGAGAAATCCTATAAAAATTGTCAACAATGGTTGAGAGAATCCAATTGGAAAGAACTTGCTGACCTATGGTGTAACGGTTTTGATATAGACTGGAATGAACTATACAGTGAGGTACAACCCAAACGCATTAGTTTGCCTACTTATTCGTTTGCTAAAGAACGTTACTGGATTGATAGTGGTGATCTGCAATCCACGTTAAGCTCGCTAATTATTCATCCATTAGTGCATAGAAACACGTCCAATTTACAACAACAAAGCTATAGCAGCATATTTAATGGTGAAGAGTTTTTTCTAACACAAAACGCAGCGAGCACTAATGATACCTCATGGCAGGCAACTTTACCGACAATAGCTTGTTTGGAAATGATCAAGGTGGCGATTGAGCAGTCGATACCCGGTCATCAAAGTGTAACGGGTTTGCAATTAAATAATATCGAGTGGTTACAACCTATATTAGTCGCTCCCAATAAAGAAATTACAGTCGCTGTTTTCGTCGATGATTCGTCCGATGACAATAATGAACAGATCGGCTATGAAATTTATAGCTCAGAGGCCGAACATGAAATTGTTCACTGTCGTGGTCAGGCTATCATTGCAAAACGCTCAGGGTCTAAAAAAATTGATGTTCAGCGTTTAAAACAACAAATGAATCAAAAAGATTTAGACTTTACAGAGTTTTATCGAGATTTTTCGCAACTAGGAACAGACTATGAACCTAGTTTTCATGGACTAAATCAGGTTTACCATGGTGATGATCAATTGTTGGTCGAGTTAAACTTAGATGAACTTAAAAGTAATCAGGATTCAGAATTTTGCTTAAAGCCGCGCTTAATTCAAGCGTCAGTTCAAGCCTGTGCGGCATTGCTGGACGACTTGAGCACTTTACGCTCTGCAGTTCCCGTGAGTTTGGATTCTCTAACGCTAGCAAATGATTGTAATGAAACAAGCTATGCATTGGTGAGTTTCTCTAGTGTAAATGGAACTGAAAATAGCACATCTGACGATGAGAAACCAAGTAAGAGAGAGTTTGATATTGATCTGCTCGATCAACATGGCAATGTTTGTTTAACGATTAAGAAACTCGGTTTTTTATCTAGTGATGGCGATTTCAATACTAGCAATACCAGGCTAACACCTTCCGTTAAAAATGATACGTCTGAAATGGCATGGGATGAAAAAAGTTACTTGTCCACTTGGGAAGAACGAGCCGACGTTTTGACAAAGCGGCAAATCGATCATAAGAATGTGTTAATTGTCAGCATGGATTCCCCTTATCGGTTTGAGAAAACAATTCAAACTTTTTACCAAAAAAATCAAAATACTAGTGTTACTTATATTCGAATATCCGATAAAACAGAAAAATTATCCAACAATGAATGGTTGTGCGATAGCCAAACCTCCACAAGTTTTCAAACATGTTTAGCGGATATTGAACAGATCGACGCTTTGTATTTTGTTTCACTGAATGAGTGCCAATCCGGATCGATTTCACTAGATGATTTGTCGAATAGTCAGCAGAGCAATGAAATTCAACTATTACGATTAATAAAAAACCTAAAACAAAACCAAAAAATCGAAGAAGCCGTTGATACTTATATTCTTACCTTAGACAACTACTCCATTGACCAGTCTACAAATAATTACCAAGGTGCTGGATTAACAGGTATTGCTTACTCATTGGCTCAGGGTAACTATCAATTCTTGGTAAGAAATATCGATTTATCGTCGCAAGATCTAAAGTCGGAGGGCGAGTATGAAGGCCTGTTGGCTGCAATTATTAACGAGCCAGCATCAAACCGAGGTGAGGTATTTAAATTTCAGGCGGGTAAGCAATATCAAAAAGCCTTTATCAAATTGGACTGGAATGCTACTCAATCGCAAGCCTTTAAGCAGGGTGGAACCTATATTATTTTAGGTGGCAGCGGGACTGTTGGTAAAATATTTACCCGCATGTTGATGCAAAAATATAACGCCAATGTGATCTGGCTAGGAAGGAGCGATAAGGATAACCAAAAAATTCAAACTTTTATGGCAAGCTATCAAGATTTCGATGGCGAGCTATCTTACATTCAAACGGATGTGACCGATATTGAATCTATGCAAAAAGCCGTACAAAGGATCAAGCAACAGTACAAAAATATTAACGGTGCATTTTTTGCTGGTCAAGTAATCGATTACGAAAACTCCATCGACCAAACTTCTGAAGAAACCTTTAAAACCATACTAGAAGTTAAGTCTCATGGAAGTTGGAATTTTTACGCCGCACTCGAGGCAGAAAATTTAGACTTTTTGTGCTACTTCTCATCGGGACAGGCTTATTCCTTTTCTGGTGCCGCAAAATTATTAGGTTATGCCAGTGCGATAACTTTCTCTGAAAGTTTGGTGCAATCTCTACAGCAAAAATCCAGCTTTCCCATCGGTATTATTAATTGGGGATTTTGGAAGTCCACAATCAAAAGTATCGCCGACGATACTAAAGCGGTAACTGCCGATAATCTTGACGCACTAGAAGACGAAGAAGGCTTTGAGTGCTTTGAGAAATTTTTAAAGGAACTTCAACAAGGACGTATTAAGCAGGTCTTATGTATGAGAGTTCCTAAGCAAATGGAATCGCTGGTTAATTGTGACCACCAACAATCAATTACTTTGGCAAGTGACCGTTTATCTGGCTCCAGACTGGCACTCGGAAAAAACATTGAGTTGCCGGTTGAAACAATTTCAGCTCTCAAATTATCACACCAGCAGAGTGACTTGGATGACTGGTTAATCAGTGCGCTATTTTGCCAACTCAATCGATTGCAAAGCGGATCAATTAAAAGCTTTCCAATATCAATATCGAATTTCAAAAAGCACTGTAAGATACTAGATAAATATACGCCTTGGCTGAATGAGTCTCTCAAAATGCTAGCCTCAAAAAAGTATATTGAGTTAAAAAATGATCGAATTCATCGTTGGAAAAATGTGGATATTCATTTATCTAGAGAACAACGGAAATCGCAAAAAGAAAAATACCATCTCGATCCTGAATACAAGGCAATGGCATCTTTAGCAAACGATTGTTTTGATCATTTGCCGGAAATACTTCAAGGTCGCACGCTTGCAACCGACATTATTTTTCCGAATGCCTCTATGGCAAAGGTTGAAAATGTTTATGCCAATAACTTAATTTCAGATACTTACAACGAAATTGTTGCGAATGCGGTGCAAACTTACGTGCAACAAAGTTTACAGTTAGATCCTAAGCGGCGCTTAAGGATTTTAGAAATTGGTGCTGGAACCGGTGGAACTTCTCGTATCATATTTCCTAAGTTACGTCCTTTTAGAGAGTCTATAGAAAAATATTGTTATACCGATCTTTCAATGGCCTTTCTGTTTCACGCCGAAGATAACTATGTTCCAGAAAACCCTTACATAGAATGTCAACGACTCGACGTGTCAAAGAGTATAGCAAGTCAAGGAATTGAAATAGGAAGTTATGATCTGGTTGTAGCAACCAATGTGTTACACGCGACAGACAATATTAGGCAAACCTTGGGCAATGCGAAGGCGGCTCTAGCGAAAGGTGGTTTTCTTATACTCAACGAACTTAGCGAGTTAACAGTTTTTCACCATTTAACTTCGGGGCTATTAGATGGATGGTGGCTTTTCGAAGATCCAGAACTTAGGATTACAAACTGTCCCGGATTGTCACCTGAAATGTGGCAACAAGTTTTACAAGAAGAAGGGTTTTCATCACTCAACTTTCCAGCTGAAGATATTCATAATGTAGGACAACAGATCATTGTTGCCAAAAGTGATGGGGTTGTTCGTCAGAGTAAAGTTGTTGAAAAGAAAAAGGAAGTCGCACCGCCCAAACTTTCTGCTTCTGTCGAGGAAAAACAGCAGATAACAACAGCAAAAATGGCTACCACAAAAAACGCAGCCGATGTTGAAAAATACATTGAAGATAGCGTTATAGGCAGTTTGTCCTCGACATTAAAAATGCCAATGGAGAATATTGAATCACAGATAGCCTTTTCTGATTACGGTCTTGACTCTATTCTAGGAGTTAGTTTTGTTGATCAGGTTAACAAACGCTTATCTATATCATTAAATACTGCGATTATATTTGATCATTCATCGGTAGAACGCTTGAGTAAACATGTAGCTAAAACCCGCTTAGACGAAATTGCGGGTCAAATGGACTTAACGGAAACCTCAGTCGAAGTTGTCAATGAAGAACAGAGCGCAGCAAGGTCGAGCGATATTGCAGCTAAAAGACCGCGCCGACGATTCACTTCCAGAGTAGAAAACTCAGCAGGGCAATCAAAAAGAAAGTCAGATACTTCTTTGACTGAGATTGCGATTATCGGTGTGTCAGGTCAGTTCCCCAAAGCAGAAAATGTAAACCAATATTGGCACAACTTAATCCAAGGTGTTGATGGCGTTGAGGAGCTTCCCGAGCATTATTTGGATCTCAACTATTACAGTGAGAAAAAAGAGCCCGGTAAAACCCGCTGCAAGTGGGGAGGAATTGTTAGGGATAGAGATTGTTTTGATCCACTATTTTTTAATCTTTCACCGAAAGAAGCTGAATCGATGAACCCTCATCAACGATTGATTTTACAGGAAAGCTGGAAATCAATCGAAGATGCCGGATATAACCCGCGAAAACTTTCCGGAACCAAAGCGGGTCTTTTTATCGGAGCAGAGCCAACAGGTTACTACGGTGAAACATTTACCGGTTATTCAGATGCGATCATCGCATCACGTCTCTCTTATATCTTGGATTTAAACGGACCTGCATTTGTCGTTAATACCGGCTGTTCCTCTTCAGGTGTTGCGCTTCACCTTGCGTGTGAAAGTTTAAAAAATGGAGAAACAAATTTTGCGATAGCTGGAGGCGTTAATGCCTGTATGAATCAAGGCGTTCAGATCAGCCTGAGCGAGATAGAAATGCTATCACCTAGTGGGCGATGTTCAACTTTTGATAAGTCGGGCGATGGAACGATTATCTCAGAAGGTGTCGGCGTTGTTGTTTTAAAACGTTTGCCGGATGCGATTGAATCAGGAGACACTATTTATGGTGTCATCTGTGCTTCGGGAGTCAATCAAGATGGCGCAAGTAATGGCATCACAGCCCCTAATGGCGCGTCACAGGAACAATTAATTTTAGATGTTTACCAGAAGTTCGGTATTAATCCAGAAGACATTAGTTACATTGAAGCTCATGGAACCGGAACTAAACTCGGTGACCCAATTGAAGCCAACGCACTGGTTAGAGCCTTCAAAAGATTCACTTCAAAGCAGGACTTTTGTGTTGTAGGAAGTGCTAAATCTCATATTGGACATACCGCTGCAGCTGCGGGTGTTACCGGACTAATCAAGATCTTGATGTCTATGAAGCATCACAAAATTCCTAAGCTTCTGCACTTCAAGAACATCAACCCTTTGATTGAATTCAATCAGTCACCTTTTTACATTAATACGCAGCAAGTCGAATGGAAGCCGACACCCACCCACCCACGAATGGCTGCACTTAATTCATTTGGTCATAGTGGAACAAATGTTCACTTAGTTGTTAGAGAATATCTTCCACAGAATGAAAATAAGCTGGGGAGCTTTGCCGGAACGATGAATGATGAATTGATCATTCCGCTATCGGCAAGAAATACTGAGCAGTTGCGACAGAAAGCTCAAGACTTGCTCGGATTTATTCGCGAGCATGAAACGTTAGATGAGCCATCTAGCAGGATTGATATCGCAGCAATGGCATACACCCTTCAGGTAGGTAGAGATGCTATGACCGAGCGGTTGGGGTTTATGGTTAGTTCAGTGGCACAACTGCGAGATAAGCTTAATGCGTATATTAATAACGAACAAAATATCGAGCACTTATACCAAGGTCAGGTAAATCGGAACAATAAAGAAACCCAAATCTTTAATCAAGATGAGGATATGCAAGAAGCGATTGAAAAATGGATCGAGCGTAAAAAGCTCTCTAAATTGCTCTCTTTGTGGGTTAAGGGTTTAGATTTAAAGTGGAACAAACTCTATGGTGATATAAAACCGCAGCGTATAAATTTACCGAGCTATCCTTTTGCTAAGCAACGATACTGGTTTGATACAGCACTTAATGGCTCAATGCAGATATCGGATTCGGACGAACTGACGCACGCAAATCGACATCCTCTTGTACATGAAAATATCTCCGATCTTAGCCAGCAGCTTTACCGCTCAACATTTAACGGATCAGAATTTTTCTTAAAAGATCATCAAGTCAGAACGAATGGTTTGCCATCTCAAAAAGTGTTGCCGGGTGTCACTTATTTAGAAATGGCGCGGGCAGCGATATTGCTGGCTTTGCCGAAACAGCATGAATGGAGTCATTTTGAGCTGCACAACTGTGTGTGGGTGCAACCGATAGTCGTTAAGGAGCCGACGGAGGTAATGATTTCATTATCGGCAAATGACAGTGGACAAATTGACTATCAAATATTTACACGTGGTGAAGAGATTAATGGGGAAACGCCGGAGATAGTCCATTGCCAAGGTCAAGCGGGCTTTAATGATCATTCGACACAGACTAAGCTCGACATAGATCAACTTAAAGCGCAAATGAATCAATCTCATTTCGATGCTGCTACTTTATACCCACGCTTTGCCAAAATGGGACTAAATTATGGTGTTGCTCATCAAGGTTTAAAGACAATTTATTTAGGAGAGCAGCAACTGTTAGCAGAACTTTGCTTACCTGAACGAGTCGAGTCCAGCATAAATGATTATGTGTTACACCCGAGTTTGATGGACAGCGCATTACAGGCGACGATTGGTTTGATATCCGATCTTCATCAATTGCCGAGTCTACCTTCACTACCTTTTGCGTTAGAGTCACTACGAATACTATCACCCTGCAGTAAAACGATGTTTGCCTGGGTTCGTTATTCGGATGGTTGTTTACCACAAGATCAGGTTATTAAACTGGACATTGATTTGTGCGATGAGAAAGGAAATGTGTGCGTACAATTGCTTGGCTTTTGTTCGAGACTGATTGACACCGAAGCTCTAGGAACCACTGCACAAGATCGAAAAATGGGGAGCGTGCTTGCAAAACCCGTTTGGCTACCAAGCAACTTGGAGTCGTCAATCCCATATAATTTGAACTATTCTCAGCGACATATTATTTTGTGTGAAACATCTCCGGTTGACACCAACCAGATAATAAACCGAATTGCTGCAACACATTGTTCTAGTCTATCTGTTCCGACAGAAAATCTGGCAGAAAATTATAGTCAGCTAGCGTTATCCTGTTTTGAAATTATTCAAAATATACTCATCGCAAGACCTGAAGGAAAAACCCTTCTTCAAGTTGTTATCGGAAAAGCCGAAGACCGATCAATCTACGCGGGGCTGGCGGGTTTATTAAAAACCGCCAACTTAGAAAATCCGAACCTTCTGGGACAAATAATACTTACGGATTCGCATACAACAGACGCTCTAGTAACTCAATTGCAACAAGAGCAACTGAGACCTCAGGACAGCCTAATTAAGTATAAGAAAGGCGTGAGAGAAGTTTTACGTTGGCAAGAAATAAAACCGCAGCAAGAACTCTCTAAAGTTGTTTTTGAGCAAGGCTGCATTTTTAAAGAGCACGGTGTTTATTTAATTACTGGCGGCTTGGGAGGTCTTGGTACGCTGTTTGCCAGAGAAATATTGAATCAAGCCTCTAAGGCTAAAATTATTCTATCGGGTAGATCAAAGCTAACTGAAAATGAATGGAAAGGCAAAAAGGCAAAGCTATTAACGTTACTGCCAGAGAAAAATATTCAACTCTATTATCGTCAGTTAGATCTAGATGATCTCGAACAGGTTCAGCGGGTTATCGCTTCGATAGAAAAAGAACATAACCAGCTTAATGGCATTATTCATAGCGCAGGGATGATATTAGATAACTTCATTTTAAAGAAAAATACCACCGAATTCCGCAAGGTACTGAACCCGAAAGTGACCGGAAGCTATCATTTGGATATTGCAAGCCAGGCAGTGGAACTGGATTTCTTCGCGATGTTTTCGTCGGGTTCTTCAGTAATCGGAAATTTAGGGCAAGCCGATTATGCTGCTGCCAACGGTTTTATGGATCAGTTTGCGGTATATCGCAATCAATTAGTCGCAAATAAGGAGCGTCAAGGACAAACTTTGGCGATTAACTGGCCTCTATGGCTAGACGGTGGAATGGAAATTGATGAAACCAGTCAGAAGCAATTACAACAAGAAATCGGCATGCATCCTATGGAAACCCAAGTGGGCATGCGCGCCTTCTCTCATAGTTTAGCCATGCAATGCGATCAAGCTTTAGTTATACAGGGTGAGCCGGACAAAATACGCAAAGCGATATTCGCAGTGCAAACTTTTCAACCAGAGACAGCAAAGACAACGCAACAGGAAAAGCCATCGGTTGTTTCTCAATTAGACTCAGATTTACTATTAGAAAATGCGCAGTCTTACCTATGCCAACAGCTTTCTACCTTATTAAAAATACCAGTTAACGAGATCGATCCACAGTCACCGATGGAGAGATACGGTATTGACTCAATAATGGCGATGAATTTGACTAATGCGCTTGAGAAGGATTTTGGCTCTTTACCTAAAACTTTGTTCTTTGAGTATCAAACTATTTCTGAACTGAGTGAATATTTTATTAAATCATACTCCGCTAAACTCACAGCTCTTTTTGCTGCTAATGAGACGAGCGATAGCCCACCCCAGCCTATTAAAACGGTATCGAAAGTTATATCAGATAATCAAATCAAATTGATTTCTAAGGGGCGTTTTGTTTCCAAAGCACCTGATCTATCGGTAGGCAATAAGCAAAACACTAATAATGCTGAACCGATTGCTATTATCGGTTTGAGTGGTCGTTACCCGCAGGCAAGGAATATAGAAGAGTATTGGTACAACCTAAGAGATGGTAAAGATTGCATCACCGAAGTACCCAAAGAACGATGGGATTGGAAGCATTATTACAGTGAAGACCTTACCCAAACAGGCTGCCATTTTAGTAAATGGGGCGGTTTTATTGAAGGAGTCGATGAATTCGATCCACGCTTTTTTAGTATTTCACCAAGAGAGGCAGAGTCAATTGATCCCCAAGAGCGATTATTTTTAGAGCACGCGTGGATGGCCGTTGAAGATTCTGGTTACACCCGTAGCAGTTTACAAATACCAGATGAGTTGGATTTGCCTGGTCAGGTTGGCGTGTATGTTGGTGTGATGTACGGTGAATATAACTTATCAGGAAGCCTTGCAAGTATAGCCAATCGAGTTTCCTACGTACTTAATTTACATGGGCCAAGTATGACGTTAGACACCATGTGTTCGTCATCTCTTACCGCTATTCACGTTGCTTGCCAAGATCTAAAACAGGGTCGTACCAGCTTAGCTATCGCGGGCGGAGTTAATGTCAGTATTCACCCTAATAAATATCAGGTTTTAAGTGACGGACAATTTATTTCAAGCGATGGGCACTGTCAAAGTTTTGGAGAAGGAGGTGACGGCTATATTCCTGGAGAAGGCGTCGGCGTAGTGGTATTGAAAAAATTATCAGAAGCTAAACGAGACGGACACCATATTTATGGGATTGTCAAAGGTAGTGCTCTCAATCACGGAGGCAAAACCAATGGCTATAGCGTACCCAACCCTCAAGCCCAAGCTGGTGCGATCAGTCGTGCATTGGCGGAGGCAAACGTCACCTCACGTCACGTCAGTTATATTGAAGCTCATGGCACCGGTACCAAACTTGGCGATCCGATTGAGATAGCGGCTCTGAGTAATGCTTTTAGGCAACATACGCAAGATAACCAGTTCTGCGCTATTGGGTCTGCCAAATCCAATGTTGGTCATTGTGAGTCGGCAGCTGGAATTGCTGGCTTAACGAAAGTCTTGCTGCAAATGAAACACCGACAAATTGTGCCATCGTTGCATTCAGAACGTTTAAATCCTTATATTGATTTCCAACAAAGCCCCTTTGTCGTCAATCAAACGACAAAAGATTGGCAACAGATAAAGTTAGATGGACAGGCTCAGCCTAGATTAGCCGGTATTTCGTCTTTTGGGGCGGGGGGCTCGAATGCGCACCTCATCGTACAAGAATATCAAACAAGTACCAGTGCTCAAACGACAGATGGTAATAGTGTGGTGATGGTTCCATTGTCCGCAAGGACGGCGGAACAGCTTAAACACAAAGCCAATGATTTACTTGATTTCATAGATACTTTCAAACAAGCAAGTGAGCCAGAAAATGCAGCCATTAATTTAGTGGATATGGCTTACACCTTGCAGTTAGGACGTGATCCAATGGAAGTTCGGGTGGGCTTTTTGGTCAACTCGTTTGAACAACTACAGCAAAAACTTAACGCATATATTCGTGACGAACAAAATATCGAAGGCTTTTATCAGGGACAGGTAAAAGCAAATAAAGCGGGCATCGGTATCATTAGTCAAGACGATGATATGAAAGCAGCAATTGAACGGTGGATAGCGCGCAATAAATTTTCTAAATTGTTGGATCTATGGGTCAAAGGTTTAGTGTTGGACTGGAGCAAACTTTACGTTGAACAAAAACCAAAATGGATGAGTCTTCCCACGTATCCTTTTGCTAGAGAGAAATACTGGAATGATAAAAGAGCCAGTGAACCTAAGCATACAATACAGGCAAAAGCCTCGGTACTTCATTCATTATTGCATGTTAACACCTCAGATCTTTATCAACAGAGTTATGTTTCTATATTCAATGGAAACGAAAATTTCTTGTTAGAAGATCCGCAAAGCGGGAATAAGAGGTTGCCCACATCTGTCTATCTAGAAATGGCTAGAGCAGCAGTTGAGTTTGCCTCTCCGTCGCAGCAAGAGTCGCGCACGCTTGAGTTGCAAAATATTGTTTGGGGAGAAAGTGCAAGCATAATAGACAATACAAAAGTGTCTATTGCACTAGTCTCGAAAAACAGTCAGCAAATAAACTACGAAATATTTGGTAACGATGAGAACCACAATGATGTCGAAGACAAGGTCTATTGCCAAGGTTCGGCTAAATTTAGTAATCAACCAGCACCGACCAGATTAGATATTGAAACTGTAAAAGCGCAGATGTCTAATCGTTCGTCTGATCGTAAAAAGATTGCTGCAATATATGAGGGGAATGGACAACTACTGGTCAATTTTAAACAACAGCCAGATGCGAGCGAGTTGACTGATGTTTTGCTAGATCCTTCTATCATCGACAATGCTTTGTTTATTTCACAGGAGTTGCTAAAAAGAAGCGCTACACAAAAGGGAGCGTTAGTTCCTGCCGCTATAGACTCAATGCGAATTATTTTCGCGTGCACAAAAAGCATGTTCGCCTTGATTCGTCATCCTGCCACTTCTCGATCGACTAATGAATCGTTAAAGCTGGATATCGATTTGTGTGATGAGCAAGGTAACATTTGCGTTCAAATTAGAGGAATAAGTTACTTAGAAACGTCCGAAGTTGTTGAACAAAAAACAGCTAAGTCAGCGGTTTCATCAAATTCGACCTTGTCGCCTACTTACCCTAAAAAAATATCCATTAACTTTGCTTCAACTCGAATACAAAAAGCGTTAACTAATCAGTCTTTTGAACTCGACTTGAGCAAAACACCATCCAAAAAACCAACGGGAATTAATCTACCCGCTACCAACGTTGCCCTCTCTGAAAACTTCAAAAAACGGGTTGCCAGAAAATCGGTTGCGCTGCCAAGTCTTTCAATTGCAAAAATAGCCTACAAGGATCAAAAACAAGCGAGTAACTCCGAAGTTCCCTTGATTGAATTATTGGATTTAGGCGATGGTATTTATTCAATCCAAATATCAGCAGTGGATAAACAAAACACACTGTCGAGTGATTTAATTGAGCAATTGTTGCAAGCATTTAGCTGGCTTAAGGGTACCGCTGAATTAAAGGTGCTTATGATTGCTGGTACCGAGAAAAATTTCTTGAAAGGTAAAAGAACCACTTGTAATGAAGCTATCGAACGGCAATTGTTTGAGGTAATAGCCTCTTTTCCTTATCCTACCATCGCCGTTGTTGAAGGTGACGCGACTGGTGCAGGGTTTTTGGTAGCTTCCTTGTGCGATTTTATGGTTTGTAGTTTAGAGGCTAGTTACGCATTTAGCGATATATCTTTAAACTTATTTCCAACAGTGGAAGAGTCCAACTTTTTTGCGGAACGTTTTGGGCAAATGAAGGCAGAAGATTTCTTATATTTGTCGGGTGCTTGCCGTGGTGAGCAACTGTTAGCAAAAGGATGGAACAGCCCGTTGGTGCCTAAAGTTCAAGTGAAAGATTATGCAAGAACACTAGCGGAGGATCTAGCAAGCAAACCACAAATGGCTCTCGGTTTATTAAAAGAGCATTTAGCTCGCAATACTCAGGATTTAGTAAAAGCGTTTGTCGTCGATAAAAATATCAAGAAAATAAAAAAACGCAAAAACAATAAGATTTATTCACCGGTTCAATATATTCAACTAACAACTCACAACGAAGTTGTCGTTATAAAGATGACACTAGTTGATCATAAATATGACTTAAAATCATTATTAAAACACTTGCAAAAAATATTTAGTTTGATTGAGCAAACTTCCTATAAATCAGTTGTACTTGCTAGTGACAACTCCAACTTTTTTCCTGCAACAAAAACCAGTATATCAGCCGATACTCTGTTAGGTTTTAAGCAGCTTATACTTGAATCATCAATCCCTGTGGTTGCCGCTTTAAGTGCCGATTCAGATGGTGCGGCTTGGTTTGTGAGCCTGTTTTGTGAGGAATGTATTTATACCGATGTTGGGATTTATTCGACGCAAGCTATTCGCAATATTACGAAATTGAGAAAAGACGTTGGAGAAATTTATTCTCAACAATTTGGAGGATATTTAGCGAAAGAAATCTTGTTGACTGGTAAAGATTACACCGGTAAAGAGTTGCAGCAAAAAATGCCTCGTTTACGCTGCACGAAAAGTGAGCAAGTTTTAGATAAAGCGATACAACTTGCTGAATTCTTGGCGAGTCGACCGCTCGCTCAGTTGAACTCCTGGAAACAGAGCAAAGCATTAAACTATCAAGAAAAAATTAACCGTATTCCCGACTGGCGAGAGCAATACGAGGAGATAAGTGAAAATCCAGCATTCTCAAGAATAAATTCGCCAACGAAAATTTCGTTAGATAGTCGGGTAATAAAAGCAACAGCCCATCCTGAAGGAATTTTAGTTATTAAAATGGAGGATCGTGAAGCGAAGAATATGTTCTCTAAAGAATTCATACAAGGGATGAATGAGGTCTTTGAACACATAAAACAAAGCTCCGAATATAAGGTAGTGGTTATTAGCGGTTATGCCAGCTATTTCGCATCAGGTGGAACCAAAGAAAGTTTACTAGCGATACAAGAAGGAAAGGAAAAGTTTACTGACGCAAAAGTTTATCAATTACCACAAGATTGTAAGTTGCCAGTGATTGCCGCTATGCAAGGTCATGGCATAGGTGCCGGTTGGGCTTTGGGAATGTTTGCTGATCTCGTTTTGTTCAGTGAAGAAAGTCATTATTTCAGTCCTTATATGAATTATGGATTTACGCCTGGCGCAGGATCTACCTTAGTTTTTCCAGAAAGAATTGGTTATGATTTAACTCGGGAGTCATTATTGACGGCTCGCGAATACGTTGGTAGTGAATTAAAAGATCGCGGATTGATATTTCCTGTTTTACCAAGAGATGAAGTTGTTTCGGTTGCGATGAATGTGGCAAAGCAAATTGCGCAAAGTAAACGAGAGCACTTGATAGGATTCAAACAACAGTTCATTAGCGAGTTGCAACGCCAGATAGAAAATACTTATGACCGTGAATTAGCAATGCATGAAAAAACCTTTGTAGGTCAATCTAAAATACTCGAACAGATCCAAGGACAATTTTCGTTAGAAAACCACTCTAGCTCATCACAAAATAAAACACCTGTTCAAGTTAATCAAAAAGAAAGCGTTAGTGTCCCAAAAACACAAGCTGATAAAACTTTAGGACTAGGCGCAATAACTGAACAACTTAAAGCGCTTTTGGCTCAAGAGTTGTATATGGATGAATCCGAAATTGACCAAGATACTCAATTTGTAGAATTGGGTTTAGATTCAATCACAGGGGTTACCTGGATACGAAAAATTAATGACCATTACCAAATTAACATAGAGGCAACCAAGGTCTATAGCTATCCAACTCTTGCTGAGCTGAGTGGTTATGTCAAACAACAATCGAGTGCGGTGGACAAAGAAACAGATACAAGGATTTCGGAACCGACATTTTCCTCTACAGTGTCTCATGAGGTCATTGCAACGTCCTTGCCATCCACCGATATTTTGATGAATGTAACTTCCAAACTCAGGGAGCTTTTGGCTCAAGAGTTGTATATGGATGAATCCGAAATTGATGAAGACAGTCAGTTTATCGATTTGGGTTTAGATTCGATCACAGGAGTTACTTGGATTCGTAAAATCAACGAGTTGTATAAAACTTCAATTGAAGCAACCAAAGTTTATAGCTATCCAACGTTGACGCAGTTGGCTCTGCATGTAAAACAAGAGAGCGGAAAACTCGGCATGGACGCTCAGGTGCCTGAGGTCAGCCAAAGTCGTGTAAAAGTTAATATGGATAAATCAGTTCCACCCCAAGATGATACCAGTTTTGAAAGCATTAATTTGCCTAGGATTACTCGGCAAAAACTGACTTCTTGGCGTAATAAAACACTAGCAAACGACAAAAGAAAAGCAGAGCATTTATCGCAACCTATAGCGGTTATCGGCATGGCTGGTCAGTTTCCACAAGCCAGAAATTTGCAAGAGTATTGGGAAAATATCGCACAAGGACGAAATTGCATCAACAAAATACCGACTGAACGTTGGGACGTTAAAACCCATTATCGTTCGGGCGATCCTGTCGCAGGAAAGAGCAATAGTCAGTGGATGGGAGCATTGCAAAATTACGACCAGTTTGATCCTTTATTTTTTAATATCTCGCCTATTGAAGCTGAGAATATGGACCCGCAGCAGCGAGTTTTCTTACAAACCTGTTGGAATAGTATCGAAGATGCAGGTTACAACCCAAGATCACTTTCAGGTAGCAAGTGTGGGGTTTTTGTCGGTTGTGGAACTGGAGACTATCAACAGTTTTCAGTTGAGCAACAGCTCAGCGCACAAGGATTTACCGGTGGTGCTTCGTCCATACTCGCAGCTAGAATTTCTTATTTTTTAAATCTACAAGGTCCTTGCTTATCCATTGACACAGCGTGCTCATCTTCGTTGGTCGCTATCGCTAATGCTTGCGATAGCTTAATCTTTGAGGCAAGTGACGTAGCGCTCGCTGGTGGCGTCTACGTAATGGCGGGCCCAGCAATGCACATTAAGACCTCTCAATCCGGGATGCTTTCACAGGATGGGCATTGCTATAGTTTTGACCAAAGAGCCAATGGTTTTGTACCAGGCGAAGCAGTGGGCGTGATAATGCTCAAACGATTGGAGGATGCGCAAAAAGACCAGGACAAAATTTATGGCGTGATCCAAGGTTGGGGAGTTAATCAAGATGGCAAAACCAATGGCATCACAGCGCCGAATCCAGAATCACAAAAGCGTTTACAACAAGGGGTCTATGATAAGTATCAGATTGATCCTAATAACATTCAATTAATAGAAGCTCATGGAACGGGCACAAAATTAGGCGACCCTATCGAAGTTGAGGGATTGAAAAGCGCTTTCAAAAAATATACGAATGATACGAGTTATTGCGCTTTAGGCTCAGTAAAAAGTAATATAGGTCATTGCTTAACCGCTGCAGGGATAGCCGGGGTCATCAAGGTTATGCTGGCACTGCAACACAAGCAATTACCTCCAACCATCAACTTTGAACAGCTGAATGAACATATTGGTTTAGATGAAAGCCCCTTTTATATTAATAGCCAGTTGAAACCCTGGGAGCGAAAAGGCGCTAATAGTCGACAGGCAGCGATTAGCTCTTTTGGTTTTAGCGGTACCAACGCGCATATGGTAGTCGCTGAATATTTGCCCGTCGCAAAAAATCAACTGACAGTTTCTGTTATCACTCAAAATAACAATATGATTGTTCCACTGTCGGCAAGAAGCCCCAAGCAACTTCGCCAAAAAGTCCGCGATCTTCTTGACTTTATCAATGACAAAAAACATCGAATTGAATTGTCGGAGTTGGCTTATACCCTGCAGGTTGGCAGAGAGCCGATGGAAGAAAGGCTTGGTTTTCTGGTTAGCTCGGTTGATCAATTGGTTATCACGCTTGAAAGTTATTTGAATAATGAACAACCTATTGAGGGAGTTTTTCGAGGGCAAGTTCTCGACAACAAAGAGAGCTTGCGCATCATTAGTCAAGATGCCGATATGAAAGAAACAATTGTAGAAAAACTGCTGTCTCAAACCAACTTGTCAAAAGTCTTAGATTTGTGGGTTAAAGGCATGGAATTAGATTGGAACAAACTTTATCCAGAAGACAAGCCTCAACGCATAAGTTTACCAACTTACCCTTTTGCGCAAGAACGTTACTGGAGTGAAGGTAATGAGGTGATCATTGAGAAGAAACCTTTTGCTCAAACGCAATTAAATGCAGCATCTCATTTTCATCCATTATTGCATGTTAATACATCTAATTTCTCTCAGCAGAGCTATAGCTCAATCTTTAACGGGGAAGAGTTTTTCTTAGCTGATCATCAAGTAGGTTTAGGTGAAAATCATGCTGAAAAAGTATTGCCTGGTGTTGCCTATCTAGAAATGGCTCGCGCCGCAATCGAACAAGCGATGTCATCTTCTCAGGAACCTTCCATCATAGAGCTACGTAACACGGTTTGGGCGAGACCCATTGTGGTGAGCGGTGTAAAACAAGTATCAATCGCGCTATTACCTAACGAACATGAACAGATAGATTTTGAAATTTATAGCCAAGAAAAAACTGACGCAGATGATATAAATAAGACACCGCCGATATCGGTTATTCATGGTCAGGGACAAGTCGCTTTTATTGATGATATCGTGCCAGATAACCTGGATTTTGGCGTGCTTAAAAGTCAGATGCAGCGAGGTTTATTAACTCAGCCAGAAATTTATTCGGCATTCACCTCAATGGGGCTTTATTATGGTCAAGCGCATCAGGGAATATCGAATTTGTACTTGGGTGAAAATCAAGTTCTGGCAGAGTTAGAAATTCCAGAAATTATTTCTCATAGCGAAAAGGATTATTGGTTGCACCCTGCCTTAATGGATAGTGCCCTACAAGCGTCCATCGGGTTAGTCTTAGACCTGGAACAAAAAAACAAACAACCATCGCTGCCTTTTTCATTAGAAACTTTACGTATCTTTAAACCTTGTGAAAAAGAAATGTTTGCTTGGGTACGCTATTCACAAAGCAAACATTCCGCAGAAAAAATAGTCAAGTTCGACATTGACCTGTGTGATGTTCAAGGAAATATCTGCGTACAAATGCTCGGTTTTTCCAGTCGTATTTTAGAACCGAAAAATATAGCTTTGCCTGATGAGGTTTTGACTAAGGTGGTCGATGAAAAAACTGGCGAAAACAGCGACACCACATTTGATGATGATTTTTATGCGAATGTTATTGAGAGCGTGTTGAATGATGAAATTTCAATTGAAGAAGCAGCGGACTTAGAGTAGTGAAGCAAATGAAACAAAAACTAAAACAGATTTATCTCGACTTGTCTCAAGGAAAGCTTACTCAAAAAGAAGCCTTAATCCAGATTCGACAGATAAAAATACAGCAGCAAGGAGAGGCGGTTGATTCTTTGTTTGCCGCCAGGGTTTGGCAAGATAAAACGATAGCGGTATCAGATGTTGGTGAAAAGAAAAACTATATAGATAATTACGTTTTTGTGTGCGATATGCAGAATGTTTCAACTTCCAAACTTAAAAAACTAATTACAGATAGTCATTGTTTACAGCTAAAATCTAAATCGAAAGTTATCAGTGAAAAGTATTGTGATATTGCGTTAGATTGTTTTGATAAGGTACAAAACATACTGATAGATAAACCGAAAGGTAAAGTATTGATTCAGGTCGTGATCGCCAACAGTGCGCCGCAGGTTTTGTATGCCGGTTTGTCCGGTTTACTTAAAACCGCGAATCAGGAAAATCCAAATATTATTGGTCAGATTATTATTACAGAATCGCAACTCGATGTGGGGGCTTTGTCGAAACAATTATTACAAGAACAAACACAGGTTAGTCATTCGATAATTAAATATGAACAAGGCGCACGAAAAATTTTACGTTGGAAGGAGTTGCCGAACGAAAAAAGTGGCGTACCAACAAATGTATTAAAGGAGCAGGGGGTTTATTTAATTACAGGCGGGCTGGGAGGTCTGGGGATATTATTTGCCAAGGAAATATTGAAGCATACCAACAGCAGTCATATTATTTTCACAGGGCGTTCGAAACTAACCAAAGAAAAGTCTTCAACTCTCGAACAGTTGTCGTCGTCAACACAGCGACTTGAATATCGACAAGTTGATCTCGCTAATACTGCTCAAGTTAAAAACTTACTCAGTGACGTTGAAAAAAAATATCAGCGACTTAGCGGGATTTTTCATTGCGCTGGTATGGCTTCAGATGCCTTTATTTTGAAAAAAACGCGCTCCGAATTCCGTGAGGTCTTAGCGCCTAAAGTGGTAGGTACCAGTAATCTCGATCAGGCTAGTAAAGGTTTCGACTTGGACTTCTTTTTGTTATTTTCCTCTCTCGCTGCGTCGTTAGGAAATGTCGGTCAGGTTGATTATGCTACGGCTAACGGTTTCTTAAATCAATTCGCAAGTTATCGCAATGGTTTAGTCCGCAAGGGTAAAAGAAAAGGAAGAACCGTGTCCATTAATTGGCCCTTATGGCAGTCTGGAGGGATGAGTATTGATCCTTCCAGCGTTGATATGCATCGACAGCAAACAGGTAT
>Ga0316205_10001685_pt1 | contig 26320 bp, 15 predicted proteins | sample 3monthpyrite_MG_FD_204941 | JGI IMG/M metagenome (GOLD analysis project Ga0316205, IMG submission 204941) | Microbial mat bacterial communities from mineral coupon in-situ incubated in ocean water Damariscotta River, Maine, United States -... | ecosystem: Environmental > Aquatic > Marine >... | reverse complement strand
GCTCTGCTTCTGGCAAAGTTTCGTCATAAATACGATCCACACATAAAGTACATTTTTTCATTACTTTCTGGTGTTCATCAATTTCACGAGCGCCGTAAGGGCAGGCCCATGAACAATATTTACAACCGATGCATTTATCGTAATCAACTAAAACAATACCATCCAGTTCACGCTTGTAACTGGCACCCGTTGGGCACACCGGCACGCAAGGAGGCTCTTCGCAATGCAAACAGGACTTTGGAAAGTGCACGGTTTCAGTTTTTGGGAACTCGCCGATTTCATAAGTTTGTACACGGTTAAAGAATGTGCCGGTTGGGTCTTTCTGATAAGGGTTATCATCAGACATAAAACCCGCCGGGCCAGATGTGTTCCATTCTTTACATGAGGTTACACAGGCGCTACAGCCTACGCATACATTCAGGTCAATAATAAGTGCTAATTGAGTCATTATTTAGACCCCTTCTTGTCAAACTTACCGGCAAAGAAACCCTGCCATTTACGGCGCAGGCTCATACCCGGTAATACTTTCATTGATTCAAATTGTGGTAATGAGTGATCTGCATCGTCTTCTGCTTTGTAAACACGTACACGTACGTCATACCATGCAGCCTGTCCTGTTACCGGGTCAGAGTTAGAGATGTGATCGCCACATTCATTTTTAGGTAGCTCTTCCGCAATTAAGTGGTTAAGCAAGAAGCCCTGTTGTGATTCATTGGCATCATCACTTAAGTTCCAGGCGCCTTTGGCTTTACCTACCGCATTCCATGTCCAGATTGTGCCTGGCTCAACCGCTTCAGAGAAGCGTGCCAAACAACGCACTTTGCCGTGCATTGATTCAACATAAATCCAGTCACCATCTGTAAAGCCATGTTTCTCACCGAGAGAAGGGTGCACATGCATATAGTTATGCGCGTGAATCTGACGTAACCAGGCATTCTGAGAATCCCATGAGTGATACATGGCCATTGGGCGCTGTGTCAGTGCATTTAAAGGATATTTCTGCGTATCCGTTAACTGACCCTCGAGTGTTTCAGAGTAAAAAGGTAGCGGATTGAAGTGCTCTTCAACACGTGCACGTAAGTGATCCGGTGGCTGGCGACCCGGGCGTTTGCCCTGTGCTGCCAGGCGGAACTTCTGCAGAATTTCAGAGTAAATATGGATATTAATCGGTTCATCGTAACGTGTTAAACGATGCTCCTGTGCCCATGTCAGGTAACCCTGGTTCCAGTTCCGCATGTACTGAAAAGAAACCGGTAAATGGTACTGGAATACACAGTTGTTCTTTTCGTACATTTCCCATTGTTTCGGGTTCGGTTCACCTTTCATGAACTTTTCACCGCCCTTACCACGCCAGCCGGCAAGGAAACCGATACCAGAACCTGGTTCAGTTTCAAAGTTAGTGACGAACTCTGGATAGTTGCTAAACTTGCGCGAGCCGTCAGCATTAGTAAATGCTGGCAGCTTCAGGCGTGAACCTAGTTCGATTAGTACATCCTGGAATGGCTTACATTCACCCTTAGGTGGCACGACAGGAATACGAACCGAGTCAACCGGGCCATCATATTCAGAGATAGGACGGTCTAACATAGAGATTGTATCGTGACGTTCAAGATAGGTGGTGTCTGGTAGAACCAGATCAGCAAAAGCCACTGTTTCAGAGTGGAATGCATCTGCCACAATCAGGAATGGAATCTTGTACTCACCATTCTCATCTTTATCTCTCAGCATGTCACGAACACCCGTGGTATTCATAGATGAGTTCCATGCCATGTTCGCCATAAAGATCAACATAGTGTCAATCTTGTAAGGGTCTCCACGCCATGCATTGGTGATGGCGTTTTGCATGAGTCCGTGCGCCGACAATGGGAACTCCCATGAGAAGCCTTTATCCAAACGCACGGGACCATTTTTTTCGTCCAGGAACAGGTCTTCAGGTGAGGCCGGGAAACCTAAAGGCATACCACCTAATGGCGTGTTTGGCTTAACACCTTCTGGGCCAGTCGGTGTTTTCGGGCATGGTGGAATCGGGCGTGGGAACGGAGCCTTGTGACGGAAACCACCTGGGCGGTCAATCGTACCAAGAATCGACATCAGAACCGACAGGCCACGAATCGTCTGGAAACCATTAGAGTGTGCTGCCAGACCTCGCATTGCGTGGAAAGCAACCGGGTTACCCGTAACTGACTGATGCTCACGTCCCCATGTATCTGTCCAGGCAATGGGTAACTCGATCTTTTCATCACGAGCCACAATACCCATTTCATGGGCCAGGCGACGTATTGTATCGGCTGGAATGCCCGTTACATCTTCAGCCCACTCCGCAGTGTATTCTTCAACCGACTCTTTCAGTAGCTGGAAAGAAGGTTTAACAGGGGTGCCGTCTGGCATGGTGAACTCACCTAACAGGAACGGATCTGCACCTTCAGTGTGGGTGCGAACAGCGGTGTTAGTGTGACGATCCCACCACATCTGATTCTGGTGGTCGAAACAACCTTCTTCAGGATCAGTGATATCCATGCGAACAAACATGCCATGGTGCTCTGAAGATTCGTCACAGTTAACTAGCTGGCCAGAGTTTGAGTAATCTTTCAGGAACTCTCGATCATACAGGCCGGTTTCAATTAGCTCACGTGTAATTGCCAGGAACAATGCATTGTCAGTGCCGGGCTTAATGGGGATCCATTCGTCTGCAATTGCAGAGTAGCCGCTACGTACCGGGTTAACCGAAATAAGACGGCCGCCGTTACGTTTGAACTTCGAGAGTTCCATTTTTAAAGGGTTGGAATGATGGTCTTCTGCAGTCCCTATCATGACTAGTAATTTGGCACGTTCCAGATCCGGACCACCGAATTCCCAGAATGATCCGCCGATTGAGTAAATCATGCCCGCAGCCATGTTTACCGAGCAGAGTCCACCGTGTGCAGAATAGTTAGGCGTACCGTAGTTCTTCGACCACATACCCGTTAAGGCCTGCATCTGGTCACGACCTGTGAGCAGAGTAAATTTCTTAGGATCAGTTGCACGAATGTGTGCCAGACGCTCTTCCATTATGTCAAACGCTTCATCCCAGGAAATTTCCTCGAATTCAGAATCGCCACGCATGGCGCCTTCTTTACGTTTTAATGGCTTAGTCAGGCGCGCAGGAGAGTACTGCTTCATAATGCCCGATGCGCCTTTTGCGCAAATAACACCCTTATTTAAAGGGTGTTCAGGATTACCTTGAATATAGCGTACTTCGTTGTCACGCAATGTTACGCGTATACCACAACGACATGCACACATATAACAGGTGGTGTTTTTGGTTTCGATACTGCCAGCGGGTTGCTGGACGGGATCGTGAATCACACTGGATGTCATGCTTAGGTCCTGTTTTAAATTGTCGGACGATTATATTGATCAAGATCAATAATGCTAATCAGGATTGTTAAGTTAATCATAAAATTCTTATATAGCCAATTACTTAAATTAATACTTAACTAGAATAGGGTTATCACTGAGCCATCAGGTATAGCATATAAAGCACCGGGACGCAGGGATGAAAGGTAGCTGTGGCAGGCTTTGCGCCAGAGCACCCTGTAAGAGTGATTGGGCATAGTCGTTAAATGGTTGTTTTAACTGCAATAAATAGTGCGGAATCCACATGCTGTGAAAAGTGCAAAATTACCGGCACTTAAAATTTTACACGACCAACGGTTATATAACCCCACAGAGCTTAATGTAGAGAATATGCGTTTTTTCTTATATTATATGGGGAATTGTCTAAAATTGATTAATGCCAATGTTTTGTTTTGATTAGCCACTATAGTTAGGCCTGAACAAATCAGCACTTTTCGAGTCAGACTCATGCGCAATAGTGCGCGAGGAAATTCAGGTCATGCCAGAAGCAGTAACACCACAAACAGCATTAATCGATCAGTTTGGACGTAGCATCGACTACGTACGCATATCGGTAACCGACCGCTGTGATTTGCGTTGCACCTATTGCATGCCAAAACATTTCAAAGATTTTCATGAGCCGGAGGAATGGCTGACGTTTGATGAATTAGAAAGAGTGGTTGCCGCCTTCGCCAGAATGGGCACCCGCCGTGTGCGCTTAACCGGTGGAGAGCCGCTGGTGAGAAAAAACCTGCCGCAACTTGCACAACGACTTGCGGCACTTCCCGGGTTAGATGATTTATCCCTCAGCACAAACTGCACCCGCATGACCAAACATGCGCAGGCATTAAAAGCCGCGGGGATCAGTCGCATTAATGTTAGCCTCGACAGTTTAAATGCAGATACGTTTAAACAATTAACCGGCGGCAAACTGGAAAAAGTAATCAATGGATTAATGGCCGCAAAAGAAGCCGGTCTCAGTCCAATAAAAGTCAACATGGTGTTAATGAAAGACATTAACGACCACGAAGTTGAAAGCATGGTGGCGTTTTGTGCGCAACACGGTTTCACCCTACGCTTTATTGAAACCATGCCGGTGGGTGACATGGGCCGCAAAGCCACCGACAGTTTTGTTAATTTACAGGACATTAAAAAACGCCTGGCGAACAGTTTTGATTTAGTCCCAGGTTTAATGCCCGGCGGTGGTCCTGCTCGTTATATGAATGTGCAGGGCACCGATATTAATATCGGTTTTATCACGCCGCTCTCGCAACATTTTTGTGAAACCTGTAACCGCGTACGTCTGTCAGTGGACGGCACTATTTATACCTGCCTGGGCCAGGAAAATAATTTTGAATTGCGCCCACTGTTACGCGCCGGAATTTCCGATGCAGAATTGGAGCAGGCGATTCGCACGGCGATCGATTTAAAACCGGAAAAACACGAGTTTAATGAAAACCCCGAAAAAGTGTTACGCTTCATGTCCTATACTGGCGGTTGATTTAAAGTTGACTTTCTACGCTGTTGAATCAGGGGCCAGAGTGAGCTAGGTTGTTAAGTAGACCTCCCCCTTAGTAAAAGGGGGATTGAGGGGGATTTAAATAGACAGAAACAATCTCCCCTCCACTTGCCCACTCACCATAGCAAGCCTGTTATATTATTAATTTATATTAACTCCCTCTTTTTCAAAGAGGGAGCAATAATCCCAAAAAATGGATACCACAAACGTGCTAAGAAGTCGTTAAAATTTCTACGACTCGATCTAAATTAAAACAACTTACATCGTTTTTACCCAAACACCAATTAAGAGTTAAATTCATGAGTAAAGAAACCCGCGACGAAGAATTCTGGCAAATCACAGACGATTTTATTAAACTCGCAAACGAACAATGCGATAAACATAAAAACGGCAAAGTCAGTACGTCTATCTTATTTTCAGCCGCCCGTTTTAATTCATTTATGTATGCATCCACCGCTAAAAACTTAAGTGATTTTCAAAAAGATAAAGCCATGGCGATTGAGTATTTAACGGAACAGTATAAAAAAGTGTTAACTGAAAATCTGGATGATTATGAAAAAAATTATAAGGATTATTTGGGGTGATTAAGTGCAGTATTGTAAACATTATTGGGCTTCCCACCGCTGCCCGCTAACTTAAAAAAACATAGTCATACCTGCGAAGGCAGGTATCCAGTGTCTGCAAACTTTTAAATTTCTTTAATATTATTTTGAAAGATGAAATCCCTGTTTAAGTAGATTCACAGATTTTTTACAGTATAACGACAAGCTGATGAGCGCAGCAGGTTCGTAGAAAATTATGAAGGGGCATAATAAACCCTGTGAATTGCAAGATATTATTTCTAGTTTGGTCCAATATTGAATAAATAGATTTTGTGATGCAGTTCACAGTTATGGGTGTTGGTGTAAGTTTCCAATCATTTTTTGCAATTAAATAAGGCATGATTTTTTTCAGCAATTATAGTGTTTCATGTTTTAGTCGTCTCGCATGCATTGTTCTAAATGTATTGAGATATCATTAGGTCGTGCGTATTTTTGTATTGGCCTGTATATAGATGTTTATCCTTAAACTTAGTAAAGGAAAGGATAACAAGGAATAGGAAGTAGTTATGTCTAAAAATCAATCCATATTACACAGAAAAAAACTGGTTATAGCCGTGAGCCTGGCGCTTGTCGGCGGCACAATGGGTGGTTGTAGCTCAAGTAATAATAATGATGACAGTGCTGGCACCAGCACTATTGAAGCTAACGGCGGTCTGGGTGGAAGCACTCGTTTTAACCAGGGTGGCAATGGTGGCGGGCTATATATGTACAACGCTGGCGCTGGTGGTGGTGTTGAATTAAGACAATCAGGCGCGGCAAGTACTTCTATTACTTCGCCCGAAACACCTACTACAGCAAATTTGGGTACCAATCCGTTGCTTGTTACCAGTGATACATTGATTGAGACTCCGGTTTTATATTCTGCAATTGCAAATGCCGCTGGAACATTGATTACTGGCGATCTTTATGTGGGCGTTGATTCGATTTTACGTAGCTCCGTCGCCGGAGGCGCGGCCGATTATACCAATGACACGATTGTGGCGGACGGTAGTTTCTACCGTAGCAGTGTGCTACCGGATGAGTTGTATCAGGCTTTAGGAGGTGATGCTACACCTGATTTAGCTCCCGCAGGTATGGGGTATTTTAGAGACGGTAATTCAAATGTTTATATTTCTGATGCTGATGATTCAGTTGACGATACAATTGCCACAGGCCTGTCAGTTGCTGCGGGTTCAACGCTTTCGCTGGCCAGTAATGAAGACTGTGATACAGAATTAAGGGTTAATAATGATATAGATAACAGTGGTGTTATACAAAAAGAGCTAAGTGAGGATTGTGCACTGGATTTACGAGCCAATAGCTACTTCGCTTCAGGTGATGTAAGTAATGCAGGTTCTGCTGACAATGAAGATGGTGGTTCTGTTTATATAAATGGTAACAGCGGCATAACAAATAGCGGCAACATTAACGTCAGCGGATTTGATGCCGTGGATGCGGACTCAAACGGTGGGAGTGCGGGTTCTATTTCAATGAGTTCAAATGGATTTATTATCAACAGTGGTCAGCTTCTTGCGGCAGGTGGTGACGGTTTGGGTACTGGCTCTGGTGGCAGTGGCGGTAGTGTCGATGTAGAAGATGCACAATACACTGAAAATAGTGGTGCCATTGACGTGAGCGGCGGTAACAATACAGCCGTTGGTGAATCAGCATCAAACGGAAGCAGTGCCGGTAATGTATATATGCATGCGAATACAGTGCTAAATAACACCGCCGATGCGACGATAAATGGTAGCGGCGGTAACGGCACCAGTGGTGGTGGTGGTGCATATATTCAGTTGGAACAGTCGAATCAGGACGGTGCGTTACTCAATGCCGGCGCAATTAACGCTAACGGCGGCACGGGTAGCGATAATGACGGTGGTGATGGCGGCGAGATTTATATCAATACGAATAACGGCGGCCAGATACAAAGCAGTGGAGAACTGTCATCTACAGGTGGTTCAAGTGATGATGATGATGCTGGTAACGGTGGCGAAGTAACATTCTATACTGATTATGATGATATTGGTCCTGGGGATATTGTGGTTTCCGGTAATATTAACCTGGATGGTGGTAGCTCACCTTTCGATGGTAGTAATGGCGGTTTCCTTAGCATGTCGAACGATGTTAGTGGTAACACTTCCGGGCAGCGTATTGCTCTGTTAGGTTACAGTGCATTTAATGGAAATGGGGGTGACGGCTATAATGGTGGTGACGGCTCAGGTGCATCTAATGACGGTATATATATTGAAACCGATGATAATGGAAATAGTAGTGAAGGTTCCATCGTTAATGAACTGGCGCTGAATGCTCGGGGTGGTAATAGTACAGCCACGGGTACTGACTCCGGTAATGGAGGTGAGGGCGGCGATGTGGATATGCGAAGCACTGGAAACACAGATACAAAAAATATCGATGTAACGGTTACCAATACTGCCAGCATTGATGTGAGTGGTGGTACCGGCTATAACGGCGGTGGAGATGGCGGTGAGTTTGGTCCAGGTGGTCGCGGCGGTGAAGGTGGCTCAATTTATTTATATGGTACCCATGGCGCAGATAATGCCGCCAGCTTAACCGCCAATGCAGGTGATGGTGGTGAGTTTGGTAATAATGGTGGTTATGTTGAGGTGTCTACCGAAACGGGCACTGCGATCAATAAAGGCGCGCTTTCTGCCAATGGTTCGCAGGGGGATTATGTGGGTGGTCAAGGTGGTGACGTTTACATGTATGGTAACGATATCACTAACACTGCTGCATTAAGCGTAAATGGTGGCAATGGCACTGATGCAGTAGATGCTTTCGGTGGTGACGGTGGTGAAATTTCCATGTTTACTACCCTGTTTACTAACCCTGCCAATAGCGGTTCATTCTCTTATAGCTTTGGTACAGGTGTAACTGAGAATGGTGTAGAAGGAAATGCTACCGTGAATTTCAGCTGTGAGGGTAATTGCGAAGTATTGCTCACTAAGGCTAAGTGAGTTCACAGTGAAATAGAGTCTAATTCGTATTGAATAAGATTCAAATTAACTGGTCACCGTGTTGAAAGCGTAAAGTATAAGCCTGCTTTCTGCGATAAGGTGGCATTCATAAAAATGGCGGCTTCGGTCGTCATTTTTTATTTAGAAGAATTAATATTTACCACTAAAGAGTTAATATGAAACAAACAGGATTTACTTTACGGTTGCTTTATCTTTTGTCACTACTGGCAGTCGGCATTGTGTCAAATGTACAGGCGAATAATGATGCTCTGGCAACTACACCGCATGTCGGTGCAGGCGTGCCTGCTGCGGGTAAGATTGTTTACAATAAAACTGAAGACCTTTTAAGTGTTAGCGGAGATAAAATTTCACTTAAGTCACTGCTCGTAAAAATCGCAAAACAAAGTGGCATTGAAGTTATGTTTGATGATGCTGCAGAAGAAATCGTCAGCTTCGATTTTGAAACCGTATCTCTGGAGACGGGGGTGAAAAATATTCTTAAAGGGCGTAATCATATTTTTAATTATGCCAAAGATGAGCAGGGGAAATTACTGTTAGTGGGAGTGATGGTGTTGCCTGACGGAACTTCAGATAATGCTCGTGCAAGGGCACTACTCGATGTTGATGATGAAGCCTATAATCGTGCGCTCAGTGAATTATCATTAGAGCAGGTTCAGGAAATAGACCGGGTGAATGAGCGTTGGCAGGCACGCTTTGAGATGATGTCACCTGCAAAACAGGCAGCCATTAAGCAACGGGCGAATGAACGAGTTTTAAAAAAAATAAAACGTGAGCAGCAGCGTGAAGAAAAGCGTCAGGCACGTAAAAAGAAATCGGCAGAAGCAAAAGCAAGGCGTCAGAAAAAACGCGATGCCCAACTTGAACACTTGAGTGATGAAGAGCGGGCTGAGTATGAGCGGCGTGGTAATGAAGCGCGCGAGCAGATGGATGCACAGTTAAAAACAATATTGCAGGATGGTTTGCATTGAGCAAAAATCGCATTGCTTGGTAAGCGGCTCAGGTATTTTGTTGAAGGGATAAAGCTTGAAAAATATTATAAAATCGACAGTCAATGGCATTGGGTGGCCAGCATTACCGGGTTCAGTGGGTGCGGGTCGGCTGGCTGCTTTATTTCAGTTAGAGCAATCTCAATGGTGGTCACGGGAAAAAATAAAGCAGCAACAGTTCGGGCAGCTGACATTATTGTTACGCCACTGCATCGAACATGTGCCTTATTATCAGCATCTACTGGATAAAAAAAAGTTATCCAGTATTGTAAATGAAGCGCAGTGGAATGAAATTCCAGTCTTAACTCGAAATGAAGTTCAGCAGGCGGGTAATGACCTGGTGAGTAAAAAGGTGCCAGCAGATCACGGCAAGGTGAAATTGCAACGAACATCCGGTTCAACGGGCAAGCCGGTTGAAACATTGGCAACAGAGATAGATACTTTTTTCTGGAATGTTTTTACCCTGCGCGATCACCTGTGGCATCAGCGAGATTACAGCAAAAAACTTGCAGCCATTCGTTTTACGCATGGAGAAAAAGCCAAACTGCCTTCCGGTGAAACGTTTGCAAACTGGGGAGGCGCAACCAACGGCCTATATGAAACCGGTGACTGTGTCATGCTTTGTATTACAAAGCCAATCGCTGAACAAATAACCTGGCTACAAAAAGAACAACCCCATTACCTGTTAACCCATCCCAGTGTATTAAAAGAACTGGCATTACATTGCCAACGTGAAAAAATTGAGCTGCCATCATTGTGCGAAGTGCGCAGTATATCTGAAGCACTGCCGGAGGGTTTGCGTGATTTATGTCGACAGGTGTGGGGTGTCCCGCTGGTGGATTTGTATTCCACTATCGAGCTGGGTTATCTTGCTTTGCAGTGTCCTGAACATGAACATTACCATGTGCAATCCGAAGGTGTTTTTCTTGAAGTGCTTGATGAAAATAATCAGCCCTGTGCTGCCGGCGAAGTTGGGCGGGTGATCGTCACCAATCTGCATAATTTTGCCTTCCCCATGATTCGCTATGAAGTGGGGGATTATGCCGAGGTGGGTGAGCCCTGTGATTGTGGTCGAGGTTTGCCGGTGATTAAACGCATCATGGGGCGCTACAGAAATGTATTAATCACCGCTTCCGGTGAGCGACGTTACCCGCGACTGGGTATTCAGGATTTATATGAAATTGCACCAATACGACAGGTGCAGGTGGTGCAACACACACTTGAAGATATTACCGTTAAGCTGGTGCCTGAGCGTCAGCTATGCGAAGAAGAAAAAAAGCAGTTGCTGGGTAAGTATCAAACGCTGTTGGGGGTGTCGTTTACTATTAAGCTACAGCTGGTTGAAAGTATTGAACGCAGTGCAAGTGGAAAATATGAAGAGTTTATGTCTTTACTTTAAGCTGAATTAAACAATCTGCATTTTATAAAATATTATTTTAATGTTCGGTTGAATGTTAGCTTTGTAAGGATTTTAGGGTTTATTACTATTTAAGTAATATTCTTAGTGTGTTTATGAATCAGTTTTATATAGAATAAGCCACTGCTTTTTAAATCGAAAATATAGTATTGTTTCGTGAGTCGCGAGATGATTGTCTCGATATTAACCGGCTATTATATATTTTGTGTAATAGCCGTATATTAAAGTTTATCTCCATTTTTGCATGGAAGGGTAAATAAATTAACAGTAGGAAGTACTTATGTCTAAAAATCAAACCATATTACACAGAAAAAAACTTGTTGTAGCAATGAGCCTGGCTATTGTCGGCGGTGCTATGAGTGGTTGTAGTTCAAGCGATGATAGCAGCGAGAGCGCCGGTTCTTTTACCATTCAGGCAAGTGGGGGTGTCGGTGGCGATGCGTCTTTTGCACGTGGCGGTGATGGTGGTGAGTTCTACGTATTTAATGATGGTGGCTCTGGCGGCGTTGAAATAAGCAAGAGTGGTTCGGCAAATGCGACTATTACAAGTCCTGAGATACCAACAACACCCGTTTTAGGTAGCAACCCATTACAGATTACTACAGATACATCGATTGATATGCCAGTACTATATACAGCAATTGCCGATGGTGCCGTTGCGAATCTGGCAATAGGTGAATTGTATGTCGATGTAAACTCTATTCTACGAAGTTCTACGGATGGTGGTGATGCGGTTTATGCAGCTGATGCACCGGTAGCAGACAGCAGCTTCTATCGCAGCAATGTTTTACAGAATGAGTTATACCAGGCGATGGGTGATGATGAGGTTACACCTGATCTTGCACCAGCTGGCATGGTCTATTTTAGAGATAATGATTCAATAGAGATATATCTTACAGACGGCGACAATACGGTGAATGACACTAGAATTACCGGCCTTTCTGTCGCGGCAGGTTCTACACTTACTCTGGGTTCTACGAGTGGTTGCAATACATCATTCAGAGTTAATGATGATATCGATAACAGTGGTCGCATCGTAAAAACCGAAGCGAATGGTTGTTCACTGACTCTAAACAGTAATCACTATTTTGCAACCGGTGATGTCGTTATCGCGGGTAATGCAGATATAGTTGATGGTGGCTTCCTGTCGATTCGTGCTAATCTCGGCATCAAGAATAGCGGAACTATAGATGTAAGTGGCTTTGATACTGCGAGTGATTCAGGTGACCAGGGAGGTAATGCGGGTGGTATCTCACTGAATGCAGACGGTTTTATTATTAACTCGGGCCAGCTTAATGTCAGCGGTGGTGATGGTGGTGATAACGGCGGTGATGGTGGTGAGCTGTTCATCGGTGAGCCTTCGTATTTAGAGAACAGCGGTATGATTGATGTGAGTGGCGGTGCTAATATCGGTGCTGGCACTGAAGGTACGCCGCGGGGTGGTAGTGGTGGTAATGCTTCTCTGGAAGCTGATGCCGTACTCAATAATACTGAAAATGCGACGATTAATGCCAGCGGTGGTACTGGCGAAAGAGGTAGCAATGCGGGAAGCGTTAGTTTTAATCAGAATAACAGTGAAGGTGCAATCTTAAATGCAGGTGATATCACGGTTAATGGCGGCGCGGCCAGCGTAGACAGCGCGGGTAGTGCGGGTAATATTACTATTAACACCGGTGGTGGTCAGATTCATAATACCGGAGAGCTTAACGCTACAGGTGGTGATATAGCTACCGGTGGCAATGAAAAAGGTAATGCTGCTGGAGATGGTGGGCTCATAAATATATTTACGAGTTATGATGGCAATGGGGAATCAAGTAACATTGCTATTTCCGGTAATCTTAATGTAAGTGGTGGTAATGCACCTGTTACTGGCAACGGTTCAGGCGGTGATGCGGGACAAATTCTGGTATCCAGTTATTCAAATAGTTACGCGACGGATACTGGGGTTGCTCTTTTAGGCTACAGCGTTATAGATGCTAATGGCGGTGATGGTTTGCAGGGTGGTCAGGCCGCGGGTAATGGTGATGGGATAGGTATTTTCGCGCAAGATAATGATAACGGTCATAACGACGTAATTACTGCCGGGTCTATTACCAATGATGTACCGATGAATGCCCGCGGTGGTAACAGTACAGCCACGGGAGAAGCCGTTGGTAATGGCGGCTTCGGTGGTCGAGTTGATATCCGTACTAGTGGTAGTGATAATGTTTCTGGATTGAATGTAACGGTTACTAATACTGCAAACATAGATGTGAGTGGTGGTAGCAGTGTTGGGACGACTGTTCCTGATGAAGAAGCTTTAAAAGACAGAATTAGTCTCAGAGCCCTTAAGTTTGGTGGTAGTTCTGTTTATTTGTATGGCTACCACGGCGTAGATAATAGTGGCAACATAAATCTAAATGCCGGTACCGGTGGTCGAAATAGAAACACGGGTGGTCGTGCTAGTATTGATGCTGAAATTGGTACCGTTACCAACAGTGGTACTATTTCTGCTAACGGTGCTGAAGGTGGCGATGGCGGTTATATTGATATGTCTGGCAATGACATAAATAATTCAGCGGCACTGAGTGTTAATGGTGGAGACGCGATAGACAATGCGGCTTCAACCGGCGGTGATGGTGGCAGTATTGGTCTTTTCACTAATGTGCTTTCCAACCCTCAAAATAGCGGATCTTTTTCCTATACCTTTGGTACGGGTGAAGAGGGCGATGGTGTTGAAGGTTGTGCTATTGTTAATTTTATTCAGGAAGGAAATTGCGAGAATTTCTTTTTTGATTAAGTAGTTACAATTATTAGTGATTGCATGTGATACCGGCTGAAATGTCGGAGGATGAAAAAATGGCGGCTCAGGCTGCCATTTTTTTTACAGTATCGGGCTATAGCTGATAAAAAGAAAAAACAAACCCGCCTATATCAATGCCATCAATTTGTGATACGAGTCACAAAAAACAAGGCTAATGTTAAGCCATATGAAACTTGAAACAGGGTATTTAGGCAAGAGCTTAATATTCGTGTAATATGGCTGACAAATGACAGAAAATCAGCACAAGGCTTTTTAAAGGAAATGTGTGTTTTAATGGATGATCCCTTCTTTTAGCGAATCGCGTTTTAAAACTCCCAATATAAATTTTTATAATTTTTGCTCGTGTTACCCATGCTGAGGTCCAGGCTGAAAAATCCCCGTGATTTGATCCGCTAAGGTATGCGTGTGTCTCCTGATAGCATCTACAGGCGCCATCCGTTATTTTCGAGTAAGGGTTTTACAAGAATCATTACGATATTTAAAAATTAAAGTTTAAGTGAAATTGATAAGTGTAAGGGTAAAAGAATGAGTTCAGGACAACCAATAATAAGAAAAACATTTTCAACTTTCTTTCTACTGCTTAGCGTGTTCGCGCTCAGTGCCTGTAGTGATGGTGGCTCCAGTGTTGACACCAGTGCTAAAAATGGCGGGGGTGTTTCACTGCCATCTGCGCTAAAAACAACCCTGCCTGACAATGGCACATTGCAAGCTTTTATTATTGTTGATAGAGGTGAACGACAACCGATGAGTGTTGGTGATAACAATGCCAGCGTTCAACTTACGGATTTAAGTGAAGGTGATCACCGCTTTGAAGTTGTTTTTGAATTTGTTTTTGATGCCACACCCGAGACCCCACTGTTACTCGCCAGTGTGAGTAAAATTAGTAAAGTCGGCGCGGGTAGTAATATTTTAAACATTGCTGAAACCGATTATATTATTGGATACGACAATGATAGTGACGGCATATCCAATATAGTAGAACTTGCCAATGGTAGCAGTCCTTACGGTGGGTTTGCGATTAGTCCTATTAGTGGTAACACTACTGAAACCGGCGTGAGTGCCAGTTTTACGGTTGTTTTAACCGAAGCGCCGGTGAGTGATGTGGTGATTACTTTAAACAGTAGCAATACACTTGAAGGTAGCGTTGATAAAAACGCAATTACCTTTACCAGTGAAAACTGGAATGCGCCACAAACCGTTACCGTTACCGGCATCAATGATGAGGTTGTCGATGGTAATGTGAGCTACGCCATTAACTTCACTGAGGTGGCATCTGTAGACAGTCATTATAATGCGCAAACGATTAATGATCTTGGCGTTGTCAATATCGATAACGATAGCCCGGGCTTTAATATTAGCCCCATTAGTGGCAACACCAGTGAAGCCGGTGGCAGTGCCACCTTTACTGTACAGCTGACAACACAGCCTTCAAGTAATGTCAGCATCGATATTAATAGCGGCAACACCGCAGAAGGCACCATAGACAAAACGGTTCTCACATTTACACAGGGCGACTGGAATACTGCGCAAACGGTAACTGTAATCGGTGAGGATGATAATGTTGAAGATGGCGATCAAACTTACGCGATTCGTTTCGCCTCCGCCGTGTCCAGTGATAATAATTACAACAATTTGACACCTGACAACGTAAACGTGATCAACACGGATGATGAAGGCAGCCCGACGGTTAGTTTAAGTATTATTAATTCCTCCATTAATGAAAATGGCGGCGCTGCCATTGTTTATGCCAATTTAAGTGGCTTAACGAATCAACCCGTTACGGTAAATTTAGGCTATCGAGGCACGGCAACATCGGGTGTCGATTACAGTCCAGTAACGAGTATCACTATTCCGGCCAATACACTCAGTGCTTCAGTGAATATTATTGCCACACAAGATGTGCTGGATGAAAACAATGAGAGTATTATTGTTGATATAGCCTCAGTGATTAATTCAACCGAAGAGGGTACGCAAAGTCAAACTGCTACCATTACCGACGATGATCAGGAACCCATTATTATGCTGGGCATTAATAATGCACCGTCATTATTAGAAGCCTCAGGCAGTATCAATGTTACGGCAACACTCAATAAAGTTTCTGGCCGAGATGTTACTGTTAATCTTGTTTATAGCGGAACGGCTGAAGCTGGTGTTGATTACAGTAAGTCAGATACAATTTTAATTGAAGCCGGCAATGAGTTTGGTCAAATTACATTAACGGCTATACAAGACGATATGGATGAAAGTAATGAGTCTATTATCATTGATGTAAGTACGGTCGAGAATGGAACAGAGGCAAGCTTGCAGAAAGTCACACTCAGTATCAGCGATGATGATGCGCCACCAACGGTGAGTTTTTCAGCGGCCAGTCAAAGCGTAAATGAAGCGGTTGGCAATGTTGATATTAGCGCCACGCTTGATGTTGCGAGCGCATTTGCCGTGACGGTGCCCTACACCGTTTCGGGGAGTGCAACGGGGAGTAATGTCGATCATAACTTAAGTAATGGAAGTTTTAGTTTTACCCCGGGGCAAAAAACAAGCACCCAAAACTTTGTTATTCAGGATGATGCGTTAGCTGAAAATGATGAGAACATTGTTATCACCCTGGGCGCGCCAACCAATGCTAGCATCGGATCAATTGCCAGCCATACCACAACGATAACCGATAATGACTATACGGTAGGGGGTGCTATAAGCGGGCTTACAGGGGCTGGTTTTGTGCTAAGTAATAATGGCGCAGATGACCTGCCGGTTAATGGCGGTTCCAGTTTTGTTTTTAATAGCACGTTAAACAGTGGTGATAATTACCTGGTTAGTATTAAGCGTCAACCCGATGGTCAGTTTTGTACCGTGAGTAATTTAAGTGGCAGCGTTACTAATGCAAACGTTAACAGTGTTTCTATTAGCTGCGACCCCATAACTGTCACATTTTCAACCGCCGCACAGCGTGTATCAGAAAGTGTTGGTAGCGTCACGGTGACGGCAACACTCAGTGCACCCAATGTTGTAGCTTCATCTATTCGATACAGCATAGCCGGCACTGCCACTGGTAATGGGGTCGACCATAACTTAGGTTTTTCAACCATAAATTTTGCGGCTAGGCAAACTGAAGCTACCACTGTATTTAACATACAGGATGATTCAATCACTGAAGTCGATGAAACCATTGTAGTCACCATGACTTCACCTGTTAATCTGGTCGTAGACTCTACTGAACCCCAAATCGTAACCCAAATCATAACTATTGAAGATAATGATTACACCATCGGTGGCAGCGTAATCGGTTTAACCAGTGGCAGCGTAGTGCTGCAAAATATTGGCGTTAATGATTTGACGATTAATGCAGATGGGGGATTTACTTTTAGCAATGCCGTCACCGATGGTAACAGCTATGCCGTTAGCGTAAAAACTCAGCCGGTTGGTCATGATTGTCAGGTAACCGGTGGTGGCGCTGGCAGAGTTACAGGAAACAATATAGTTGATGTCGCGGTGACCTGTGAACAAATTACCGTCGCTTTTTCGAGTAGCAGTCAGTTAGTTTCTGAGTCGACTGGTATAGTGAGTATTTTTGTAGAACTCAGTAAAGTGAGCGCCTATGATGTCACCGTGCCTTTTAACGTGCTCGGAACCGCAAGCAGGGTAAACTTTGAAGACCACGATTTACCGGATACCCAAATTACAATTGCAGCCGGGCAATTAAGTGCCTTTCTTGCCTTTAACATTACAGATGACCTGATAGTCGAACCCGATGAAACCATCGATATTATTTTGGGTGCAGCCGTCAATGCCTTTAATGGTGTTCAAGACGCTCACATAGTGACGATTAGAGATAATGATTTTAATTTACAGGCTACCCCGCAATCCCGTTCTGCAGGACTCAGTTGGTTTGATACAGGGGCGTTAACTTATAATCTATATTATTCTTCCGACCCCAACTTCGAGCCGGACAACTATCTCAACTTTGCAGATGGCACGTTGTTAAATAATGTGTCCAGCTTTCCATCGCTTTCGGTACCTAATTTAACTAATGAAGTGCCTTTCTATTTTGTGTTAGAAGCGGTTTATAACGACCTTACGGTGCAGACTGCGGTGGTTAATACGATGCCTGAAGAGTGGAAGTTTAATGGTCGTGTTCAGACAATAGTAAAATCAGTCGATGGCACCCTTTATGTGGGAGGCCAATTTGACATGGTAGGTAGTGAAATTCGTAATGGTTTGGCTGCAATCAATCCAGATGGTTCACTGAATGAGTGGAATCCTGATGTAACGGGTTTGACCGGTACCGTAGAAGTGCTAACTATAGATGGTGACATACTATATGTGGGGGGAGATTTTTCAAAGATTAATGGTATACCTCGAGATAACATAGCGGCAGTATCGCTAACGACAAAGTTGCTAACTAACTGGGCTCCTAATGTAAATGATGAAGTACTTGCTATTGCGGTTAATGGGAACAGGGTATTTATAGGTGGGCGTTTTGATTTTGTTAATGGCGCAAGCATGCGCGGCTTAGCCTCAATAGGTGCAGTTGATGGGCTAGCTGATCCGATCTGGCCGCAACTTGATAGATCAGTTGATGAAATACACGCCATAAAAATTGATATTAATACGATTTATGTTGGTGGGAGATTTGATAGATTTAGAAATGTACCTCCCACACCTAATTTAGCAGCGATTAGTTTAGATGGAACAGTTTTAGATTGGGTACCAGATCCAGATGACCTGGTCAGTGCTATCTCAATAGAAGGCGATCAGGTTTATCTGGGCGGCAGGTTTAATTCTGTGAGTGGCACTAATCGCAACTTTTTAGCGGCTGTAGGTACGGTTGAGACCCTTGCACAGAATGGTGGTAATTTATTAAACCCCTGGAACCCAAATCCGGATAACGATATTTACTCGTTAACCGCTTTTCAAGGGAGTATTTTTGTAGGCGGAAACTTTAATATGATTGGCGATCAAACCACAGGTGTTGTGCGTAATTCTATAGCAGAAATACTCACAAATGGAACGGTTAGTAACTGGGATCCAAAAATAGCACTGAACGACGGGGTAAATGACAGGGTGTACACAATACTACCTGATAGTAATGATGTTTATTTTGGTGGTAGATTTATTAATCTTGATGGACGCGTTAGAGATGCATTTGCAGTAGTGGGTAGGGATGGAGTTATAAAGTAAACCGTGGAGTGATGAGAGGTAGTCCACGATTGAGTCTAGCATGCTCAAACGTGACCATGGACTTACTTCTGATAATAAAACATTATGAATGTTTAAAGAAATAATATTAAATAAACGCTACGTTCTGTTAATATTATTTCTTGCGCTCGAATCATGTACTGTTTTAGATTCGCATCAAAATAAGAGTGTGCTTGGATTATCTATTTATGGTGTCGGTGACAAATGCAAATACTAATAATGATCAATTGTCACCAATCCACGTTAGTTATGCCTTGAGAAGTTTTCCCATAAATCATGATCCATATAAAACTTTCATGGCCTGGCAGTCCCAGTTTCTTTTTAGTGTAGTCTCCGCCGATTGTTTAAAAAGGCTATAGCGTTGAGCTGGGTTAACATTAAATAAAGCGTGGTATACCTCTTTAGCTTCTTTTAAGGCAGTCTGGTCATCCATATTATCAAGCTCTGTCGCAATATAATTGCCAAGTTCTTCTGGGTTAAGGTTTTTTGTTGAAGCTTCTTTAAATATCTGGCAAGCACTATCAAAGGCATTAGTGTTTTTTAGTGGTGTGTCCATGCTGCAAGACATAAGAAACAAAATAGCTGTTAGTGTAATGATTCTAATAAACATAACCCTTTTCCTTGTTATTGGTGAACCAAAATGATAATTTGTTGATCATAACGCTGTCATGCTAACAATACAAACTACCAGGGAATGGGCACTATGAAAACTCAAAAGCTAACTGATCTAGAAAAAAAGAAATTAATCAAAGAGATACTTGGTGAAAACTATAATGAAGCAGGTAATAATTATCCTCTTTTTAGTACTCTGATCGATGGCCTGAGTGATATAAATGACGCTTTAACTGTTGCTGAGCTCCTGCCTAGTCTTAATACGTTCTTAACAGGTGCAACAGCCTCTACAATAGTGTCTACTGCTTCATTTGCAGGTGTATTGTTATTTCCTGTGGCTCAATTAATTAACGTAATTAATGCATACCAGATAGGGCATAGGATGTATTCTTATCGTTGTATAGCTTACACCGTCACTGCGTGGGCTTTTGGTAAAACGGCTCCATCTAGTTCAGCTAGAATCCTTTCTAATATTAATTCTGGTCTAATACAAAAGCGCCAGGCTGCGACAATGGAATATAATAAGTTATGGAGAGATACTTCAATAAGTGTTGAGCAAAAACTAAATTCAACTTTAGCTCAGAAAAAAATACCTAAAGAACACTTGCAGGCTATATTTAGAGTGCTAGGTGGAAATCAGCCAGATAAATTATGTTTAGCCTTGTTAATGCAGTTTGAAAATGAATTTGACAGTAATACAAGAAACATCTGGAAAAGTAATTATACGGTCAGATTCCCGTACTAATATAAACATAAAATTAAATGAAAGCATCAAAAATTTTTGAGCTAATGCTTGCAATAGGTCTATTTATACTGGCTATATATGTTGGCTTAAGTGATGGTTTCTCAATTCCTGGCAGAGTTAGTATGAGCTCTTCAGATATTGAGCAACCAGGAACTTTTTTCATATCGGGATCAATATTCAGTATGTCATTCAGTCTTATGTTATTCATACTAAAACAAGATAAGTATAAAAAGATAGCCGGTATATTATTTGTAAGTTCATTTGTATTGTTTATAGTTGGTCTATTGAGTGGAGTTAATTAGATCAGGCGATTGGAAAAAGAGGCTGCTGAATACGGTTTCCGCTGCTCTAAAGTGTTTAATTAAGCTTATAATGTTTTTAATCGCAACTTCATTTGCGCTCTCGCTCATATGTCTTACATCTCAGCCAGTAAATCAATAACACATGAAAATTAACTCTGCCTCTTTAATTTTTTGTTTCTTAGGGCCTGGGCTTGCAATGAACTTTTTAACGAGATGTAATTAAACTTAACAAAGAGTATGCCAGCTAAATCTCATGGTTGCTGCTAACTATTTTAATTAACCATGATATTAATCATTCATATAAAATAACTAAACCTATTATTTTATTAGCTCCTTATAGTGGGCGTCTCGATGCCTTCTTTCATTATAGCCTACCTGTTAAGTTTATTGTTGTCTAAAATTATATGATATATCATAAACTCGGTTTATTCAAACTAAGCTAAATAAAGGATATATATCGCTATCATGTCTCATTTCAGATCACTTTTAATTCTCCTGGCTTTCTTTCTTCTATCATGTAATTCAAATGCAAATAGCTACAAGGTAGTTAATGTTGCGAGTAATGACGTTTTAAATGTAAGGAGCGAAGCTACATCAAAGTCATCCCTGGTTGGTGCTTTAGAATATAATGCAGCTAATATTGTTTTAACGGGTAAAGAACTTAAAAAAGGAAAATATCTTTGGGTAGAAATTAAACATAATAAAATAGTCGGCTGGGTCAATTCGAAATATATAGAAAAACAAACATCCCCAGTTGTAAATCATCAGGTTGCAAAAGCTCAGATGAAAGCGCTTGAAAAACTAACGTGCAATGGCAGCGAACCAGACTGGTTTTTGTTATTTGATCCGATTAAAAAAACGATTGAGTTTGAATCGATTTCATTAGAAAAACGATTTTTCAATTCTCAGGAAATCAAACGATCTAAAAATAATACTAACAAGTGGTTTGTTAACGCAAAATCAAATAGCAATAGTGATAAATTAATTATTTCATTAATTGAAACAAATCAGTGCAGTGATGATATGTCAGATTTCACATACAAATATGCCATTAATATTGATAGAGAAAATAATGGCGTTTATAGTGGATGTTGTAACAGAATTGAGGGTAAGCAGTAACGTAGGTTGAATACAAATAAATTTGACTGAATCATTGGTGAATAAAAAATGTTAATGAAATGTTTTTTTGTGCATGTATTTATTGCAGCATGATTAGCTATATACACTAAAAAGCATAATTAAAAAATCACTGTGATACCCACACTAAGAATGCTCTAATTAAAGCTATAAACAATTATTTTGTCGGGTTTTTGTGGTGGGTATCTCAACCCGTTTTTGTCTCGAAGCCGAATAGAAAACAAAAATCGATTACAAAGTTTCCCGCACAAGATTCGTGATCACCAACTTCGACTGATTACCTTCTTTTATAGTGTCAACTTCCATACTGAATCTGCACAGCTCGCCCGCGGGTGTCAAGACGGTGAGATCGTTTATATCCGCGGCGGATTTCATTCGATGTCGCGCATATTGCGATCCGTACTTTCGCGCTGGTAAATGCGTATTGATTAACGCTTCGATATTTGAAGTGCCCCGGATGTCACCGAAAGGTGAAGCCGTTGACCACAATGCATCCGGATGAAACAGGCTGGCTGCACCCGCACCATCCCGCCTGTCTACACAGTCGAGAAACCGCATCAAAAGCAATCGGTTGGAGTTTCGTGCGGCATAGCTTGTGTGGAGTAATTTATGCGCCTGAACTGAATTCGGTTCATTAAGTTCTTTGGCATACAACATTTGAACGTCCTGATTTTCATACGAGCGCCGTCGCGGGGCGTGCTTGTCTATTTCATAAATCGCCTGCATGCGCTTTTCCAGCACAAGGGGGTCCAGCGATTTAGGTTCGCCACCTCCACCCAGACAACCACCAACACAAGCCATGACTTCAATGGCGATATACTCATCTCGCCATGTTTCTGTCATCAGCATCTGTTGCGCTGCTGCGATGCCATTGCATATGGCGACCTTGCCTATGCCGGGAATCTCGGCTGTTTTTATTGTCTTATCGACGCCGCGAAGTTGTTGCCATTCCAGTGGAAGAGAGAATTCTTTGCCAATGAAATGGGATGCGGTTCGTACAACCGCTTCCATGACGCCACCCGAAGCACCGAAAATCTGTCCAGCGCCTGTGCTTTCACCCAGAGGATTATCAAAATCACCTGCTTCCGGTAAAGCGCCAAACGCGATTCCCCGCGCCCTTATCATTCTGGCCAGCTCGCGCGTGGTGAGAACATGATCTACATCACCTGCTAAACCGGGCCGCGCTGCTTCATCTTTCTTGGCGGTGCAGGGCATCACACTAACAACGTAGGGTTCCGTTTTGCCCTCTGCAAATTCAGGGCCGAGTGCACGTGTGAAGGCTCCCCGTTTGGTGAGTGCGCCGTGCATTTGTTGGGGTGATTTTGTTGTACTCAGGTGTGGCAGAAGATCAGGCCGGTTAATCTCAACCCAGTTCACCCATCCCGGACAGCAGGACGTAAACAGCGGTAAGTGCTTCTGCTGGCCATGTTGATTTACGTCTTGAATATCATCTTGACTCTTAAGGCGCGTCAGCAACTCTGTCCCTTCTTCCATGATCGTCAAATCAGCCGCAAAATTGGTATCAAATACATAATCAAAACCCAACTGTCTCAGGGCATTAATCAGTCTGCCGGTGCTCACGGTACCGGCTTTCATGCCGAATTCTTCACTAATGGCAATGCGGGTTGCGGGCGCAACCTGTACGGCAGATACATGTCTATGTGCATCAAGGGTATGGAGAACGTGGTGCCAGTGAGGTGTCTCGATCAAAGCGCCGACGGGGCACACAAGTGTGCATTGACCGCAGGAGATACATGAGGTGTCAGCCAGTGATTGATCGAAAACAGTGACCGGCAAGCGGCCTGATCCGCGCTCAGCAAAACCGATAATGTTTTGTTGCTGACCCGCATCACCACACGCCTCGACACACAAGCCGCATTCAATGCATTTTGACAGATCACGCCAGATACTCGGAGATGTGTGGTCAGTTAAATTATGTTCCGGATGTTCAACCGAGCCAATCGGGATTTTTTCCCAACGGTCTTCCAGTTGATTTACGCTAACAAAACTCTGCAACTGGCAAGCCCCGTTGACTTCACATCGAATGCAGTCGTTGGGGTGGCGTGCCAGTAGCCATTGGACATCCGCATTACGAAATTCCTGTAGATCTCTGGAGTCGGTCTCTACAATATCACCGTCCTTTGCCTGGGTGGCACAGGCAGGTACTGGCCGAGTTTCACCGTCAACATTCACAAGACACAGTCGACAAACCGCATGTGAGGGCAAGCGGGGATAGTAGCAGAGCGTGGGGATATGCACGCCAGCCTCCCGGGTTGCATCGAGTAATGTCGAGCCATCTTTCAGCTCGACAGATCTGCCATTAACAGTAAGCTTGATCATTTGCGCGAAACCTAAAAAGTAATTTTGTTGTGTCTTTATTCATTTGTTTTTGGGTTTATGCCATAGTTGTTAGTTAATCATCTACTGGTTTCCTGATTTAAATATAGTGCTTTGTTAACGTGTTGCAACCAGGATGAGTAATTAAATTATAAATCTTTAGCAGTTTATATATCATATGTAAGTCAAACTAATTATTTAACGTATACCGATTTCCTAAAGATTTTATTGGTGAAGCTTATATAAAATTATATTCACTATTCATATTATCTTTTTCACCATATGGCAGGTGGTATTGTTAGCGGCTTAATAATAATTTATTTACTAACTTTTTAGGTGCAACTATTCGAAAAGCATCTTCAAATATTTTCGATATTAGATTCCAATCTACTGGGTTGTCGTCAGTAGGGTCTAGATATATTCCAAGCCATTCGCTAAAGTGCCCAGTAGAACTTGTATGAGGTTGAAAAATCACCCCGGATTATTACGCATTAAATTTTTCTTGAGATCCGGGTATGCGGGACACCACAAGGATACTCGGTCATTATGCTGGCTGTCGTGATAATAGCATATCGTTTTTTTGTTAAGAGTAAAAAAACAAATTGCACATCCAGGACTCGGTTTTTCATCAGACTCTGCAAGTGTGAGTATAATCTCACGTAATTGATTTAGTTCATGCATTCCCATTGCTATTGTCACCTATCGTTTTATATATCAATACAACCGGAACAGAATTTGAAAATTCCTGAGATATTAAAGGGGTGAGCATAGTTGTCCATTTTATTGTTTTTGGCAGAAAAATTTATTATATCTGCTATTTCATTATTCGCAGTGTCGCTCTAGTCGAGTCCTGCTTAATTGCACCCGGCTCATCATCGTACAATTGTAGGTCATGAAACAATTGGTTATAACGCATTTAAATTAAATAATTAGCTGAATATATAACACTCATGAGCAGCTGCTTATTTATAATGTCTAAATTTTAAACAACAGACACCAGGCGCATATCGCATGAGATATACGCATGGTGTTATTCAGCAGGCTATGACTATTATAGCGTTTCAATTTGTGCATTTTTTAATGCTGCTGAGTAGAGGCCTCTAATACACAGCTTGCTAAATCATGGGAGGTACGAGCAAGGTCATCGACTGACAATAAACCCACAACTGTATCGTTATGGTCAACCACAGCTAAACGACGAATGTGGTTACTCATCATTAAATTTGACGCAACAGTGACATCCTGGTCATCAAAACAGGTCGTCACATCTTTTGTCATGACTTCTTCTACTTTTGTCCAGCCAGCACCTCGTCCTGTCGCGATGACTTTGCAGCAAATATCTCGATCGGTAATCATACCAACGAGTTTATTATCATCGATAACGGGTAATACGCCAATATGCAGATCATGCATCATATGAGCAGCTTCTTTTGTTGATGTAGTAGGAGAGACGTTTACTACGTTAGTGCTCATTATATCTTTGATTTTCATTTTATTACTCCTAATATTTCATCAGGTTAACTATTGATTTATGCATTAATGAATCGCCTTAGAATGCTCTAGTATAGTTCCTGCAAGTTCATGCGAAACGTGTGCTAAATCGTCAATAGAAATAATACCTGAGACAGAATCAGCATCATCCAGAACAGCAAGGCGACGAATATTATGAAGTTTCATGATTTGGGCTGCTTCATAGATATCCTGATTTTCATTACAAGTGAAAACCTCTTTACTCATAACTTTTTGTACTTCTGTAGATTGTGGGTCGCGACCGATGGCAATAGCATATACACTAAGATCACGGTCAGTAATAATACCCACTAGTTTTCCATCGTCGACAACAGGTAGTGCACCGACATTGAGATTGCTTAATGTCCTGGCGGTTGCTCTTAAAGATGAAGTGGGCTTGATGGTTTCGACTTTTGTCGACATTATTTCTTGAACTCTCATGGTCATCTCCTTACAGCGTTAATTATTGTTACATTGATACATTAATTATTGTTGCGTCACATTGAAAATGTATATACACAAAACCTATTGTCTGTATAACTTAAAGCACAAATGAGTATGTTGTTCTCTGTCAATTAAATCCAGTATATATCAGTGCTTTATTCAGTGATGTGAGTTTTTTTAAATGGCTGATTTTTAAGAAGTAAAGTGGTAGGTAATTAGCCGGATAATTGGCCGGACATATATGGACGCTCCACTGATGTCAAGCAAATAGCAACCGTACCGTGTACATCACAGTAAAAATATCTTCATTCTATATCGGCAACATTCAAGAAAAAGGTCGTGCTGACATATATCCGGC
>Ga0316205_10001684_pt1 | contig 26323 bp, 22 predicted proteins | sample 3monthpyrite_MG_FD_204941 | JGI IMG/M metagenome (GOLD analysis project Ga0316205, IMG submission 204941) | Microbial mat bacterial communities from mineral coupon in-situ incubated in ocean water Damariscotta River, Maine, United States -... | ecosystem: Environmental > Aquatic > Marine >... | reverse complement strand
TCATCTGTAATTATCAGAAGCTGAATGGCAGCAGAGCAGCTGCAGGCCCATGGCAATGGATGTTATACGAAGTTAATACCCGTGATCTGGCAGACAAATTATTCGCATGCGGGGTTAATTATATCTCTAGTGCCGATATAGGCGCACTGGTGCAAGCTAATTAAAACAAAGGAAGAAAATGAATCAGTATGACGTCATCATCATCGGTGGCGGTATTCATGGCGCGGGCTGCGCTCAGGCTGCAGTAGCGCGGGGTTATTCCTGTTTACTACTGGAACAATATTCAGAACCTGCACAAGGAACCTCCAGTCGCTCCAGTAAGTTAATTCATGGCGGCCTACGCTACCTTGAAACTGGTCAATTCTCGCTCGTTAAAGAGTGTCTGACTGAACGCAGACACTTGATAAAAAACGCTCCGGAACTGGTTAAATTAATGCCCTTCTATATTCCCGTTTATAAACAGAGCAAACGACGCCCATGGAAAATACGTCTTGGCCTCATGCTCTACTTCCTTTTCGGCGGCGGGCGCTTTAAAAGCATCGCTAAAAACCAATGGGGAAAACTGGATATTCTGAATACAAATGATCTCATTGCCGTGTACCAGTATTGGGATGCACAAACTGATGATGCAGCACTCACACGAGCTGTGCTCGAATCAGCGCGAACGCTAAATGCTGACATCATTATGAATGCCTGTTTTGAACAGGCTCAGCGTGACAATAACGGTTACAGTGTCCGTTATACCTTGGGTGGCAAGCCTCATGAATGTCATGCAAGATGTTTAATTAATGCAACCGGGCCCTGGGTAACGAATATCCTGGAAAAAGTAAGCCCAAAACCTGCCATGCTCAACATTGATCTGGTCGCAGGTACTCATTTGGTCTTACCTGGCTATTTGAAAGAAGGCATTTATTACCTGGAGTCACCTACAGACGGAAGAGCTGTATTTGTAGCCCCGTGGAAAAACCATATACTCATTGGTACGACAGAAATAGTATTTCATGGACTTCCTGAAGCTATTCAACCGACTCAGGAAGAAACTGATTATCTCCTGAGTATCTTTAATCATTATTTCACAAAAGATTTATCCGCCAGTGATATTATTGAAGCGTTTGCAGGATTACGAGTATTACCCGCCTCAGATCACAAGGCCTTCGATCGGCCGCGTGACACTGTCATCCTTGCAGACAATCCAGATGACCCACGTCTATTCTCCATTTATGGAGGAAAACTAACCGCCTATCGCGCCACTGCTGAATCCGTATTAAATCGGGTGAGTGCTGCATTAGGAAAAGCTGCATTCAAGACTGATACAAAAGATCTGAAAATTTAGCTGCATCAAGTCAAATCTCACTGGCTGGTGGTAAATCAACAAATATGCTATTCGCCATCCACGAAGTGATATTACCGGCAAGCGTTTTATTTCCAACAATTTTTATTCTACCTTCTTGCTGGGCTCTTTTATAACTACTATCACCCATCCAGATATCCGCCATGGTCTTTACACAGGAAGTAAAGTATATATCCACCTCTTTGCCCGGATCTTTGACACACAGATCCAACTCATCACCACGCACTACCAACCACCAGTCCGGGTACTCTTTAATATCGGTAAACTTGAATCGAATCACAGTTTCCTTGCCAATCAACTTTTCTGTGATAATGCTGCGTTTTAAATACAGCATCAATAATTCTACATCATAATCTTTTTCAGTCAGATTTGAGCGCGCCCAACGCATGCCCCAGTCACCCATATTGCGTATAATCGGCAATAACTCCTGACAGGATTCAGTCGCAAAATATTCATAGCCCTTCTGCCCTGGTATCTTTTTCTTCAATACCAGGCCATGCTGTTCCAGTGAATCCAGTCGCCTGGACAATAAGGTGGGTGATATTAAACTCAAGCCTCGTTGTAACTCATTAAAACGTGTACCACCCATAAGTAATTCACGAATAATTAATACTGTCCATTTTTCACCAATAATTTCACTGGCTTTGGCTATCGGGCAAAATTGGCCATATTCCATCGATATACCCCTCTTTCAGGTCTTATGAATCAGGTAGTCAACTATCTGTAGTTAATAACTCCATATTGTGTAGTTAGATACTACACAATCGAGAGTATTTTAAAAAGCATATCGTATCTATGCTTCAAACGTCACTACAACAAAGGCACGACAAGCATTTAAATAAACATATAGAGGACAGGAATATGAGTAAAAAAATAATGCAAGTAATGATCAGAACATCCATTCCATGGAGCCATGAGCAGTTCACTGAAATAGCCAGCAAAATGAAAACCCTTGATGGCGTTATCAAATTTGACCGCAATACCCGAATCCCGAGAGTAATTTCGGTGGCTTTCGATGCTGGCAAAATACGCACGCTTACTTTGATAAACAAGCTAACTCGCCTGGGATTTAATGCCTCATTAGTCAGCTTTTAATTCATAACAGGAGAAAATTATGCAAACCCATAAAAAACACGATTTCATTCATCAACTCAAACTAGTCAGACCAATATTACTCGAAATAATGAGTAATCTGGCTTATGCCGCAGCTTGATAAAATATATTCAATTACATCCATTAAAAAAGGAAACGCAATCATGACTAAGAAAATACTCACACTCGGTTACGGCGTCATTACATATATGCTGTTTTTTGGTGTATTTAATTACGCCATTCTGTTCATAGGCAATATCATAGTCACACCTTCACTGGATTCTGCGGGAGAAAGTAATTTTTTACACGCCCTGTTCATTGATATAGGTTTACTCACTCTCTTTGCCCTGCAGCACAGCATTATGGCAAGGCCGGCCTTTAAAAATCTATGGACTAAAGTTATTCCCAAGCCCATTGAACGGAGTACCTATGTACTTGCATCAACCGTTATTCTGGCTGCAATCATATATTTCTGGCAACCTTTGGGTGGGGTCATATGGGAAATTACTCATCCTGTCGCGGTGAACACACTCACTATTTTATTTACTGCCGGTTGGTTTATTCTGTTTTTAGCTTCATTTCAGATCAATCATTTCGATTTATTTGGTTTACGACAGGTTTGGCTGTATTTCAAAGGTAAGCCATATACACATCTTCCATTCACAACACCCTGGCTATATCGCTTTATGCGTCACCCACTCTATGTTGGACTGATAATTGGCCTTTGGGCGGCGCCTGTCATGACTGTCGCACACCTGGTATTTGCAATGCTATGCACGGGTTATATCTTTGTAGGTGCGACACTGGAAGAAAAAGACCTTGAAAACGCATTACCGGAATACAAACATTATAAACAAGACGTGCCCATGTTCATGCCCAGGATTAGCGCTAAAAAAAGACGCAACAGAGTCATTGAAAGCTTTTAATATTTGCTCTGGGGTTTTTGATGATACGGTAAGATGAACCGGTGCAGAGAACATTAGTTATTCATTGGAATGACTTACATTCTCTAATCCGGTTACTCCGACCTGATTACTTAAGACGGTATAGTATAAAGGTCATATCATCAGGTTTGCAGAGCTCACTATTCGTTTTATTAGACATTCTCTCGTCACATAAGTCGACAAGTTCATGAGCACATCGATCTAATGGCCCGCAGCGAATAATATTGATAATTTCTTCTATAGTCAGATTATCATAGAGGCCATCACTAGCCAGCATCAAGGTATCATATGTATCCAGCCTGATCAGTGGACCCAGTTCCAGACGCATATCAGAAGAACCCACCACATTGGATATAATATGACGCTCATCATGCGTCATGGCTTCGTCTTGCTCCATAAATCCTGACTCGAGCGCATAGCCAATAGGGGAATGCGGGATAGTCTGATATTTCAACTTGCCCCTTTGGCCGGTAATCAAAGCCATTGAATCACCGGCATGATAAGAGCGGATAGTTCTGTTATTAACTTCTATAACGATAATAGTAGTGGCTGATCCGGTACCCATTTCCAATATAGTGTTATTGGCTTTTTCGATGCTATCCAGTATTGAGTCACGAAGAAGTGCAGGTTCACATTGCCTGGAGACTGTATTAGCGAGCACAGTAATTGCTGTACTGGAGGCTTTATCACCCCCTGCAATCCCACCTAGCCCATCAGCAATGGCAAGAACGCCTGCCATTTCTCCACAGGGGATCAAAGCGGCAGCGTCCTCATTGCCACCTGTTTTTCCACGATCCTTACGGGTATAAATACATGCCAGAGCACCAGCAAACGATACATTGATGACACCACTGCAATCATTACCAATGAGCAGCTGTGATTTACCGGTAGTGGCTACCATGACAGCCTCTCCAAATGTTCCCGGAGCTGACCGGCAGTCTTGAAATGTTTCAATATAAGCGAATGTTTCAGGCCACGACAAATATTTTTGATTTGCTCAGGCTGCCTGGAATAATGTTTAAGACCGCCGATGGCTTCATAGAGTATTTTGACCATATCGATAACATCTTCATGAATATTGATTGGCCTGGGTGCGCCCCAGTGATAAAAATCAAGCAGTTTAAGTTCAAAACCGAGCCCGAAACGTTGAATAATAATATTGCCGGTGTGTAAATCACCATGATATTCCTTCATCGCGTGAATGCATTCGATGCCGGTTGCCAATGCATGCAATAAATGCAAGGCCTGAAAAGCGGTCAGGCGTTTACCCGGCTGGCGCAGCAGGAAATCCGACAGCAACTCGCCTTCAACAAACTCTGATACCAGTAATGTAATGGAAGCATTGCGATAACGAATGACCTCACTGGTATGATATTGAATAACAATCGGACATTGGCGTAGTTTATGCAGTTTTCGAGCATAAAAATTAGCAATACGATCGCGTGGATTACGCTGCGGATAAAATAATTTAACAGCTCTTTCTATATCAGTTCGCATCTCTCTTACAAGAAATACTTCGCCTTCCCAACCAGCTCCCAACCTGGATATAACCTCATATTTACCCGCCAGTATACGCCCGGGAAGTAAAGAAAACTGGCTAATGTCCTGTGAAGTTTTGATAAGAGGTTTCTCCCGATAAACTAGAGTATTAAGCTGAGATAATGCCACTATTTCTTAATATAGATCAATATATTTTTAGAAGAACCAGATCTGAAGGGACTACAATTAAATACGAGTAATTCCGGACTTTTATGTTAGCTATGGAGTGGCTTGTCTTGAGCCAGTCTCATCGTGCCGAATCATTTTATTCATAATGATAATACGTGATTGCGCTAACTTATGTAGCTGAGATGCCTTTGTCGCATCTGATAATCCCTCTTTATTTGCAGCGACAACTTGCTGATATAGACTTTTCGCCTTGTAGTAATCAAGGATTAAACCATAATTTCCTTTTTCGTAAGCATTAGCCATCATATAAATCGCCTCTGTATGCCCGATGTCTACAGCACGTTTCAAGTAATACAGAGCCAGACGTTGTTTTTCATCTTTAGTCAGTTGATTATCGCCAGATGGTAAGGCAAATCCATGTCCGTCATAATAGCGATACATCTGAAAATTGGCGTCGGCATGTTCGCCCTCCGCTGCTCTTTTCATCCATTGATAGGCTTCTTTCCCTCTCTCATGCCGCTGAAAAGATAGTAACTGTCTGGCTAACTGGTAGCGCGCAGCAACATCACCTTTCTGTGCACGTTGCTCAAGCTCCTCTTCAGGTACAAAGGTACCACCTGCGATCTCAATAAATCGATCATAATACTCCACTTCCTTTTTGCGTTGTTCAATTAAAGCCGGATCGGAAACCAGTCCATGTTGGCCATTGCGTTGATAGTCATAGAGTTGCTGAGCAAGTTGCCTCGCTTTAAGTAAATGCCTGGCTATACCATGTGCGCCAGTAGTATAAGCATTCATTAAATCTTGCATCGCAGCAATATGGGATTGTTGAGCAGCGCGTTGGTACCAATATACGGCTTGTTCAGCATCAGCCGGAACCTTGAAACGACCCAGAGCATAGATTCGTGCCAGTTCATACTGAGTGTCTGCATCGCCTTCCCTTGCCAGCTCTGTGAGCAAGGCCAGTGAGTGAGCATGAATCCGCAATTGCGGCTTACTACGATCGAATATATCCAAAGCCATTGTGCGGCGCTGCTCGAAAGTACCATGATAAAGCCTGTTTTCAAATTGTATAACTCGCTGTAAACCTTGACGGTATTCCTCGACTTTATCCTCTGGATAGTTGAGTGTTGCTGAATACTTATCCAGATAATCGATTAGCCACTGATAGTGATATCGACTCTTGTTAAAATCCAGCTGCATACCCTCTCGTCCATAAGCCAGATAACTGGCCAGCATTTCATGCGCCCGGAAATGCCCCTGATCAGCCGCCTTGTTCAACCAAAGTGATGCCCTATGCGGATCCTTAATAATGCCAAATTGTTCCGCAGCACCACTTAGATAAAATTCACCTAATGAAAATTGCGCCATCATGGAGTGGTTCTGTGCAGCGCGCTTGAGCCAGCCATAAGCCTGTCGCTGCGAATCCGCATCATCTATTTGAATCAGTAATTCATATAATGCATATTGTGATGCGACATGATTTAACTCTGCGGCACGAAGTAACCAATGGCGGCGCTGTTTATCTGTACGACTCAGCTTGAGCAAACTCAAAATAGCTTCTACATTACCCTCGCCAGCCTGGCGTTCCAGTTGAGCTTCAGAGATCACGCTATCATCACTGGGCTGTTCAGTTGGCGTCTGAAATCCCGACGTCAATAAAAGTATTGAGTACGAAATACATAATAAAATTATGCGCGATGATAAGCCGGGTAATGAGGTCATGGTAATCATTATAGCCTGAAATTACGATATTTGCTTTTTTATCAACGACTTGAAATTTTTTCGCCATTGACTGCTTTTCATGCCCACTTTAAGTAAACCTCCCAACTTTAAGCGCGTCTTAAGAAAACACTGATATATTATTAATAAATCATTGGCCTATTAACAACATTTAATTGATGACACAACACGGTTCTATGCAGTAAATATGAAATATTCCTCGCGACTCTATATATTTCCCCTGTTATGCATACTGACCGGTGTTGCTTTTCAATACACGGGACTAGACATCAGCCTTGAGAGTGTTTTCTATGATTCACAACAGCATGGCTGGCCATGGAAAGATGCCTGGCTTACCCAGTCACTATTACACAAAGGCGGGCATCATGTCGTTGTGCTGATTATAACAGCTATTATCGTCATTTTTATTGCGAGCCTGTTTCACTCAAAAATGAATACGTACAGACGTCCCGCCGGCTTCCTGCTGCTATCGAGTTTGACAGGCGTTGGCATTGTAGGCGCTTTAAAAGCCAGCACACATATGTATACTCCATGGGCGCTACAGGAATTTGGCGGCAAGCTCCCTAACATTCGCCTGTTTGATGAAGCCTTGAACAATCTGCCTATAGGACATGCTTTCCCTTCGGGTCATGCCAGCAGTGGTTTTGCATTACTCAGTTTTTATTTCCTGGCGCGGCACTATCAACATCGACTAAGCACCCACTTTCTGTCTACAGCACTGTTGATTGGATTCATCTTCGGGGTAGGCCAGCAAATGCGGGGGGCACATATGATCAGCCATGACATGTTTGCGCTGTCTATTTGCTGGGTTTCCTGTCTGGCCTGGTCGAAGATTATCTTCCCGGCAACACAATCTGTAGCCGATTCTGATTTTGAAGAGTCTCAATTTCAAATTCAGCACACTTCATAAAAAAAATCCGCCCAGTGAATAGCATAACCATAGATGCAACATTGCTATCTGGTCTGCCGGGTATTTCAATTAATTAAGACGACTAAAGATAATTAATGACACCTTGGCTTTAATGTAAAACGCCAAAAAGATCATTCTGTGTTTTAATCAAACTCAACAGGTATGACCCTATTTCTCTCTAAATGCCATTTGATAATGCTCTCCTGTTTTTTCTATTGACACTTATGATATGGTCAACATCTCTCCGGGTGTAATGACGAATGAAACTATAAATAATAAAGCCGACCTATAACATGACACAAAAAGACAACACCAGCTCATCCACACCCGTTGAAGACCTGTCACCCGATATTGCTGCAGCCGCCGGGTTACCCGGAGCTCCTGCAGAAGTAGAAGAGGAATTACGACAGGAAGGTATCGATCCTGACCGGTTGTCCATTTTTCATCTGGGTAACCCGATAGAACTTTTGCAACACCCTATACCACTCTGGGTAAAGCGCATGGGACTGGGCTTTGTCTTGTGGCTGATCGTGTATGGTTTACAAATGACAGGTGTAGTGCTGTCAGAATGGACGTTAGCAGGCCTTTCTCTGTTTATCGGTCTGTTAGTCCTGCAAGGCGCCTGTGAAGCACTGGTCACTGCCAGCGAACGCCTTGCAGCTCGCCTGCAATGGAACCATTACGTCGCGGGCACGTTAGCAGAAATTCTTTCCACGTTGCCTGAACTGGTAGTCATTGCCTTTATCGTGCCCATTAGCCCACTCACTGCTTTTGTTATCGCTCTGATCACAATTTACAACAATGCCCTGGTATTCAGTCTTTATTCCTATTTTCTACCCAAGGACAAGCAAGGTAAATTCCTCATGCCCAAGCCCATCACTGAGGCAGGCACACAAATCCTGACCGCAGGCGCGGCAATGGGTTTGATCCTCGGCCTGGTGATGCTGGCTTTTTCCTCCAACCTGCACCCCAAAACAAGTTTTCACACCATAGATCTGATCATCATCAGCGTGGTCTTATTTGCAATCTTTGGTGTCTATTTATATAAACTGGTCGTCAATTACGCCCAGGAGGAACAGGAGGTTCGGGAAACCCTGGATTTGTCACCACAGGAGGTAGAACAACGCCTGGCACTGGTTTATAAAAATGTTGATATCAGCCCACTGCCAATCATCGCAGTATTGTTGCTTATGGGTGTTTGTGGCGCCCTGCTCGGGGGGCAACAGGTGGCTGAGTTTGCCAAAATCGCCATTAAGGATCTGGGGTTAAACGATATCCTGACCGCTTTGATTCTGGCAGGATTTGCCGGGATGAGTGAATATGTCATTCTCTGGAAATCCCATCGTAAAAAAGAGTATGGCATCGCACTGGCTAATGCATTCGGTGGAATTACACAGGTGATGTTTCTGGTACTGCCATTCACCCTGATAAGTATTGCCATTTATCAAGGATTTGTCATGCCGGATCATCCCGGTTTGCCGATCCATTTTACCCTGTCGAATATTTTCCTGTTGATATTCCTGTTTCCTACTTTTTTCGTTCTGGTAGAGTTAATTCAGGAAGACCATACCCTTGGAATACTGGATGCCACCATCATGACTGCTATTATCCTGATGCTCATTATGCTACTCGTTACCTATGGAGCTGACTGATTAAGACTCAGGATAGGATAAACACACTCTGGCTACCAGGATACCTTGCCGTTAGAGAATGGCTATAGTGAGTTTTCACTCTGGCCCGGATATCACACGCCTACGACTAATTGAATTAACACTCAATATTTCAGCAACTTGCTTTTTTAGTAAAATTTCCAGTTTGTCAAATGGTATGGGTTTAGGAAATACATTGACATCATCTGGCAGGCCACCTTGATTTTCAATATCGTCGTTATCAAAAGCTGTAATAACTATAATATATAATTGCTTATATTCTGGTTGCTGGGATAATATTTTTAGCATCTTGAAGCCGTTCATTTCAGGCATATTAAGATCTGTAATTAAAATGTCTGGCTGCATAGCGCCTAAGAGTAATAAACCCTCAATACCATTTGTTGCTGATATTATCTTTATTGGTAGATCCCATTGCTCTAGATACATCACATAGAGATTTAATAAATCCGGTTCATCCTCAACAAGAAGGATTTTTACTTTACTATCCTCTGATGCACTCAGTTGATCTACATTTAAACCACGCTTTTGAATCAGTTCATTTATCGAATCAAGATATATTCGACGATGTCCACCTTCAGTTTTCCATGCATTGAGCACGCCATTTTCCACCCACAATTGAACAGTCTTCTGGGACACTCCCAGCAATTCTGCTGCTTTGCGTGTGGTACAGATATTCATTTCTGAACTTAACCTTATAGATGCCATTATTTTAATGCTACGCTCAATTGTAGAGTCTATATATGAAATTTAGCAAATTTAACAAATTTTTATATTTTTGCTAAAATTTAGAGTTATTAACAATTTATTATCTTATTGTAATATATACATATTAAAAATAATACGTAACATGGGTATCATTTTTACCATATTTGCATTACCATTATTACCAGATTAACCATTTTATATTTATTCACCTCAACATTCATTCTGGTAACAATATGAGCAAAGTATGTAACCATTCAGTTTTCAAGATATTGATTGTTGAAACAGATGCAGCAAGCAGACAATTGCTCAGACTGATGCTAGGTGACAACAATTGCGTTATGATTGAAGCAACTTCAAGAGACGAAGCAATAAGCAAATATATTCAAGAAAGACCAGATATCGTTATTCTTGATACATACATGGGAAATTATAACGGTTTTGAAGTATGCAAACAGATGACACAAATATCAGCAGTCTATCGCACACCCATAGTCATGGTCTCTAATTTTAGTGACCATAAATACATTGAGCAAGGATACGAAGCAGGAGCAGTAGATTATATTACAAAACCATTTGACTTATTCGAATTAAGATCCCGCATTCGATTAATTCTGGAAAACTGCGATTCGAAAGACCCCCTGAACAATGTAGCATTTCGAAGCGACTCAACAAAAACATCGTAGCTCCTTACTCAAAACATTTTAAACATGTAAAGCGGCACTTATCTGCAATAACTAGTAAATTCCAGAGGCAATTCTGAGATTACTAATCTTCAAAGGATCTCAATCTGATCGTCAAAGTTCTTGAGTTTTTCAAAAATAGCATAATTATTGAAAATATTGAGCAAAGTCCACGAAATTCAACATTCTCAGCATGAACTTGCTTAAGTCACTGCAATATGATCACCTTTATTTAAACAAATATCCTGACATAACTCGTCTTTTACATAACTGTTAACTTTTAATAAAACCATGAAAAACACGATACTTAAACAGACATTATTGCATCTCAGTCAATCAGATAAAGTTATGCAAGGGATTATTAAAAATACTGAGCCAGTATGTGTAACCAATTCAAAAACCACTTATTTTCATGCTCTGGTATGCACTATTATCAATCAACAACTATCCGTTAAAGCTGCAGCAACTATCGAAAGAAGAGTATTGGAAAAACAAGGTGGACGTGCATTTAATGCCGGGAAGTTATTTAATCTGGACGAACAGTCACTAAGAGCATGTGGCCTGTCATACAATAAAATACGCTATATAAAAACACTGGCTGAAGCCGTTGCTAACAAGGAACTTAATTTCAGAAAACTGGTGTCGCAGGATGACGAAATGATTCGTAACACATTGACCGGTTATCCAGGTATTGGCCAGTGGAGTGCTGATATTTTTTTAATGAGTGGCATGGGCAGGGAGGATATTTTTCCTGTCGGCGACCTGATCATCAGAAAATCAATACAGCATCACTATTCAATCGCAGATAATTCACATTATGAAGACTATATTGCCATCGCTGCAAACTGGCGTCCTTATCGCACAATTGCCAGTTATTATCTGTGGAAATCATTTCATCAAGTGCAAGCAAGGTAAGAATGATTGAATTAAAAAAGCATAGCCTTGGACAGAGATAATATAGAGCAGACAGTCCCATTGACAGATAATAACTGTTAAGATCGTAGCATTCGCACATAGCACATAGCACATAGCACATAGCACATAGCACATAGCACATAGAAATACTGAATCGTACCAGTCAGTGCAAAAATTCATCATACAAAACCGTGAATTTACACCCAGTTCATTTTTTGTTTTTAATAACAACTGCTTGTACTGGAATGAGCGCTTTATTACCTGATCAATATTTCATCTAATAATGTAGAATCTATTGTCGATGTATCGCATACTTTAAAACCAACATCCAAAGATTCAGGCTTTTATTTATGGCACCATGGAAAGATTTTAATCAATTCAAAACAATTGCGCTTGAAAAACTAACCGAGTTACAGGGCTTATTAATATACCCTCAGTTCTGGGTACAGTTAGGCGTCATCCTGACCGTATTTGTTCTGGCACGCTGGTTACTCACACCACTGTTACAGCGCTTTCTGGCACGGCTTGTTGCCAGAAGTCAACGTATCGCCAGCTTCAATCGTTTTATCACCACACTCAATGAATTCGCCAACACATTGATGTGGTTAGCATTACAATGGTTCGCCATTGAAGTCTACACATTCCTGGAAAAACCACATAATCTCCTGACCCCGGTTGCCAGCCTTCTCAGCGCCTGGTTACTGATACGTATCGCTTCGAAACTTTTGAAAAATGAAATGGCAATACGAATCATCGCCCCATTGGCATGGACTATGGCTATTCTGAATATTTTTGACTGGCTGAAACCAGCGCTGGAAGTGCTGGATAGCATGTCTGTAACATTGGGTAATGTGCGGCTGTCACCTCTGGTAGTTATCAAGGCAGGCTTAACATTATGGTTCTCACTATGGCTCGCCAACGGACTGTCAACAGCAATGGATCGACGCCTGGAAAGCTCGAAGACTGTCACGCCTGTGATGCGCGTGCTGGGAGTCAAACTGTTACATATAGGCCTGATTACGCTCGCCTTCCTGATCACGTTTACCACTGTGGGTATCGACATCACGGCGCTGGCCGTTTTTGGTGGTGCGCTCGGCGTTGGTCTTGGCTTTGGATTACAGAAAATATTTTCCAATCTTGTCAGTGGTGTCATCCTGCTCATGGATCACTCCATCAAACCTGGCGATGTCATTTCCGTTGGCGAGACTTTCGGCTGGATCAACCATTTGAGTGCACGCTACGCTTCAGTCATTACACGTGATGGCATTGAGCATCTGATACCGAATGAGATTTTAATAACAGAACGAGTTGAAAACTGGTCATTCAGTGACAACCTGGTGCGACTAAAGGTTCCCATTGGAATCTCCTACAAATCAGATGTGCGCCTGGCGATTAAAATATGTGTGGATGCTGCAGCAGCAACGCCTCGTATTTTGCTTAATCCCGAGCCGAAATGTCTGTTAAAGGGATTTGGTGATAGTTCAGTCGATCTGGAATTACGTGTATGGATCGATGATCCAGCCAATGGTAGATCCAATGTCTTAAGTGAAGTGCTGCTAGGTATCTGGGATAGCTTCCATGAGCACGGTATAGAAATTCCATACCCGCAACGTGACTTGCATTTACGTAGCGGTCTCGAAAAATTGTACGATCACGATAACAATCAGGCAGGCAAAGGGTCGGAAATATAACTGGACACTCATCATCAATCACTTTAAGGAAATATATTGTTATATTTTATATGATGATACCCCAGCAAAACCCAATCTACTTTTTTAACTTTCTTCCCCGGTGTATTCTGGATTGCCCAAAGCGTTGATTGATTTCATCACTAATCATATCCAGCTTGTCTTGCTTGGCATCCTGCTCAAATAAATCACCTTGTCGCATGTCGTTGCTCGAAAAACCAGATACACTCACACCGACCAATCTTAATGGAACTGGCGTAACTTTTAAGACTTCCAGAAACAAATGTTTCACTGCCTGCCATATTGGTGCGGTATGAAATGTACTTTCAGAAAGGGTTTTAGAACGTGTAATCGTTTTAAAATCATGGAAACGTATTTTTATACTGACTGTTTTACCTTTTAACTCCTTGACACGTAAGCGAGCCGCAACCTGTTCAGTTAGTTGTGAAAGTAACGCCAGCAACACTTCTTCATCCTGTATATCACTTTCAAAAGTGGTTTCTGAAGAGATGGATTTTGCTTTTGCATCCGAGATGACTTCTCGTTTATCCAACCCGTTAGCTAACCTGAATATATGTTCACCCAATTTCCCAAACCGCTGAATCAACCAATCCGGATTTTTATTGCGCACATCAAATATCGTTTTTATCCCTTCCCGCCTAAGTACCTGTTCGGTTTTTTTACCCACTCCCCAGAGTCGTTTAATAGGCAAAGGATCAAGAAAACACTGCACTTCTCCGGGTTGAACGACAACAAAACCATCCGGCTTATCGATATCAGAAGCAATTTTTGCAACAAATTTATTTGGTGCGACACCTGCAGAGACAATAAGTCGGCATTCATTTTTAATATCAGATTTTATTTTTTGTGCAATCTGTGCTGCCGTACCAAATAATTTTTCACTGGCAGTTACATCAAGAAAGGCCTCATCCAATGACAAAGGTTCTATTGCAGGAGTATAACGATAAAAAATCTCATGTATCTTTTGAGACACGTTGACATAAAGCGGCATATTAACAGGCAAACAAACCAGGTCAGGACATAATCTTAATGCCTTGACCATCGGCATTGCACTGAATACGCCAAACTGACGTGCCTCATAACTTGCTGCCGCCACCACACCCCGGCCACTGGCAGAACCACCGACAACAACAGGCAATCCTGCTAATTCAGGTCGTTCACGTAATTCCACCGAAGCAAAAAACGCATCCATATCAAGATGAATAATCATATTGATGAGTATAATTTATTTCACCATGATTATTGAATATTTGTTCTAAAATGACATAATTAATTGTTAATTCATCCTCTTTGATTGAATATAAATACTATTGTTATAATTTTCCAGGATGGTTTATCAAAAGAGATGAATACCATTCGAGCCAATCAATCAGCATAAAGATGAGATTTTTTTTGAACATTTACAATATAATCAAATCAACGATTTCCAGACATAACCGCCATCATAGATCATAGTAACAAGCGGTTACCGGCTCTGCTTTGCCATGATCGTTTGCACGAAGGCATCTGTCGCGTCATCGACGCGACAGATATTTTGGAACAGCCTTGAAAATAATTACAGGTCTTCAACCAATTCTTCACCCGCAACATGGCGCAACCACCAATCGCGTGAAGCAACGGGATTACCCTGATGGTCAAGAATTGACAGTGAAGGGCAACTACCCGCCTCACCAGAGATGGTGATGTAGTCGCCATCGAATGACTTGAAGGTAGTTTCAATAGCGTCACCATAAGCAGGCGCTTGTTCCAACAAAATGCTGACGGCAATGCGTTCTCCCATACGTAACGAATCATAGTAGTCAGAATAGTAATGTACTCCTGCCATATTACGGCCAATGGAAATATTCGCTGCCAACTTGTCCAATTCGCCTTGTATGGTCAACTTTCCCTTGAATTTTTCATCCTTGACCAGTCGTGAACCATCTTCATTCGGAACATAGACAATCGGCTTACCATCCTTGTCACAGAGTTCCCGTTCACTGAAGCTGTTGCAATCCTCGAACATTTCAAAGAATGCCTTTAGCATGGTGACACAACCCCCTGCCACAGTCGCATGACCTGCACCATAGGCCGGATGCATGGGTGAACCTTCCGGAAAAGCCATCGGCAGTAGTAGATTACATTTGGCAAAGGCTTTGTCATCAATCTTCTTGGGGTAACATTTGTCTCGCCCACATTCAAGTGCCCGCATTGCAGCCATATTGACGTTCTGATCGTTATTATGTTTCATTACCGCCTTGCGCAATGGTTCCGGAATTTCATTAAATGTCGCCTCAAATGCATCTCCGGCACATCCCAGTTTATCTTTCAGCCCCAGACATAGAAGTGAAAAGCGACCACCCATTGCCTCCGGCCTTGCACGTCGATGATAATTAAATTTCTGGCGACGGACGGCTTTCAGACAACGTGTCGCGACTTCGGTAACCAGCGTCAGAATATGTGGACCCCCGAAAGTAGCAAAAGCATCGCGGTGCCCTGAGGGGCTTGGCTCAGGAAAACCTCTGGAGGCCGGCACACCCATATTCAACATAATCAGGGAGGCATTCAGGTATGCTTCGTACAACGCATCGAAATGGACATAGGTTGCCAAATCACGTGGGGTAGTAATGAAACGACGGCTTTTTTCAAATAAATCTGCGCCCTTGAAGTTTGCGCCGTTCTGCACATCCAGCCAGGAGCACCAGTCTGTCATATAATCCAGACAGTTTTTATGCGTCAATGCCCGTTGGTCAATAATGAGTGACCCGTAGGGTATATAACCATCCTGTAAATCAAATGAAGCATCTAAACCCGGATAGCTTGACCTTCCTCCACCTGAACAGGCAAGCGATTTCGTCCCAATAAGCATGAACTGTGAAATATATGGACCTGTCAATGCACCTTTGGTTGAACCTCTGAATGCAGTTTCTGGCATCAGTGCACCCATCGCGGATTGAGTACGCGCATACCGACGTTGCCGTTCAAAACGATTAAGTCCGCTTTCATCTACATTATGTGGCGTAGAGGAAACGGGATCTTTACCTGAATAAAATGGCATACTATTAAGCAGCTTGACGATTTCATCAGCATTCAGTTCTGCTTGCCCGGGTTTTTCTGAAGATGCACACAGTCGCGCGCCTTCACCCTGGCAGATTTTTGTGAATGGAACATCACGAAGAATAGCCAGACCATACAGCTCCGCCATTTCTGCAGCCAGCTCACTGGAACCAACGCGTGGCGCAGGAGCCATACCATAGGCACCTGGATCGCCTCCTTCAAGCTCATAAACATGCCCTGCTCGTGGACTTTCCCAACCTCGCCAGGTAACGGCTTCCTTACCATGACAAGTACCTTTTGTATGGCAATGATAGCTTATGCCCCTGCTCTCAGCTGTCTCAACATGCTTTTCAAACAGATTACGATCTGGCGAGTTGATGGCTTCTACAAAGCAATGGTAATCTTCGGGGTGCTGTACAAGGCCGCATTTATCATGACCAAGTCCCTTGGTAAAATTCGTCGGGTACTGAGGTCCATGGTCAGTCTCTTCTCGATTAGTCCAGGTCAGTGCCTGTGGGTGAAGCCGGGATATTTCAGTCGACAGATCACGAAACCTTTTGCTTGCACGGGCTCGCTCTGAACCCGAAGGGTCTGGTTTTGAGTAAGGTATTTTCATTTCAGTCTCCTTTAAAAGTTACTTGAAATCCTTATACGTTGAGATTTCAGGCTACTGGAGACAATAATATTATTGAAGGCAATTTCTCACAGAATATTTGTAAGAAATTCACTAACCATAATGAGTAAATAATCTGGCATTTTATTCATTAAAGTTTCGATTGATATATTTCAAAAGAAATAAAATAACAACATGCTAAAAAAATTACTTTTCTATTCGCAATTAATCACATATCCAGAATATTCAATAAGGAGAAACCATGAAAACATTAAGCAAGTATTTTAACGCAAAAAAAACCAGGTTAGAGAATATTGATCTCTAACCCGGCTTTTTATTCCTGTTTAGAATAGGTCAGTTTTTATTTTTTTCTATACTAGTATCCGAATATCTTAAACTGCCTCCTATTAGCCCAACTTTGACCTTTCACCTAATTTCGCAGTTCGTTTTCATGACAGGTACCACAACCAACCATGGTACCCTTGGTAAGTGTAATGCGCTCGTTTCTACCACACCCAGGCCCTTCATCACAGACCAGGTCACGTGTGACTGACATGCGGGATAGCACTGTGCCTTCACCATTCTGGCCGTGGCAGCTACGGCAACTATTTAAATTACGTTCTGCGAAATCTTCATGATTTCTGTTCCAATTGCTGTCTCCCACAGGATGCATGCCATGTGGGCCGCCCAGGGTAAGACCCAGGCTGCCGGGAGCATGACAGGTATTGCACTCGATAATTGTGCCACTATGGCCTTGCAGTTGAATCGATGCCACATTGTCATTTGCACTGGCGACTGCGTTCGGGAAAATGGCGTGCGTACTGCCATGACAACCTTCACACATCACACCACCATGTCCCTTACTGATGCGGTACAGGCTTTCATTTTCAGCAAAGCGCTTGTTAACAGCCTTTATGGGCACGGCGACCTGAGTACCATCCGGGTTACCACTGGCATCTTGTCCATCTTCCAGTACGTAGGCCTGCAGCAAACGAATGCCATCAGCCGCGACAGGTACACCCGCTGTTGACGCAAGATTACTACTGGCATCCCCGGTATGACAAGACTCGCAACCGGGTTCACTGGCCCAGGGTACGCGCTTATTCAGGTTGGCACCTGCAGGCCAGGCAGTGCTGGCAAAGTTTTCCGAGAAGTCATTACCGACATGACGGGACTGACCATGACAATCCTGGCATACCACGCCACCGCTTGCCATTGCACCACGCAGACATTGTGTGCGCTTGCCAGGATGACAGGTGTAACAAGTCTGTTCAAGAATGTCGTTAGTTGTTTGCTGACTTCTTCCTACAGGTCCTGGCATATCAGGGAACAGACTGTTCGTCGCCGGATTATAGGGCAAGGCTGGATTAGCCGGTAAAGTTCCATGGTGCCCGTGCATTGCGCGTGACATGGATATATGGTTGATCTGATCGGTTTTGGGGCTATTCGTCGGCCCTATCTGTGCCAGATCTAATGCTGGAGAATAATGACAAGTCGAGCATTGTACAGGCCGAGAGGCATCCAGGTTTGTGGCATGCTTGGCATCATGTACGCGCAGGATATTGATCTTGGCTGTATTCAACAGACGTTCCAACTCGGTATCGCCGGGTGGTGTTTGCCCATTGGTATCTCCATCAATAGTCATTACGGTCCATCCAGGTGTGCGGTTCAGCGCTGTGCCATCACATTGCAGTGGCGGATTCAAAGTCACCGACGCACAATCCAGCTCACTGGCATGACAACCCTGGCAATCCGCTTCAGAGGCAACAGGTAATACGATATCAGTCGATGCCAGCGTCGCACCTGATGTCTTGTCCTTGGCCTGAATACGCATCAGAGGATAGGCATTACTGCGACCGTGATCATCCACCGGGGTGATCGGTATACCATCAGCAGCAAACCAGTTTACATCCTGCACGATCTTACCTAGCCCAAGCCCTGATAGCAGTTCGTTAAAGAAATTGATATCTTTATCAAAGCGATCAAATGCAACGGCTTCATTAGCCAGAAAAGGCGCACTAATACCAGGCATAACCTGTTGTGCTGCTGCACAAGCTGCTCGTGTCTCGTCTGCTGTCGCCGTACCATTAAGGTAGGGTTGCAGACACGCACGTAATAATACGGAATCAAACACCGGCAAGCCGACATCCGGATTGATGATATCGGTTGATTTTAACAGACCAAAATATAAGGGTTCATAAGTATCGAAACCCAATGTCTTGCCATCTCCATCCGGGTCTGCCCAGAAATTACTTTTATAGATCGGGGACACGGCAGGACTCGATAGTGCGGGATCACCTGGATTGGAAGCCGCTGAATAATACACATTGATGTTACTGTCATCCAGAATCCTGGGGTTACTGTTGGCGGTACCACGTTGTATCACCTGTGCATGCACAACATTGAACGGCGGCAATATGCTGAATACCTGATAATCAAGATCTGCGCAATGCATACCAAGATCATTCGCTGCCAGTACACGATAATCGGTGTTGATAAACGGTTGCTCCGGTACCGGACTCGAAGCAACACTGGCATTCTGACTGGTTGAGTTAATGGATGTTGCACCTGATGGTGGTGGCGGTGGAGGAGGATTTGTATTTCCGTCCGGTGCACAATTGGCAGGTGCATTCCTGACATTACGTTCTGCCGTTTTGCCGTCTGACTGGATGGCTTTTACGCGACAAGGAACCGGATTCGGGTTACTGACAGTCACTCTCCAGGATCCGTATCGACTTACCGATGTAGTCGCAAGCACCTGAGATTCATTATAGGCATTTACAATCCTGACACTACTTCCTGATGCTCCTGAACCCTGCACGGTAAGCCTGTTGCGGTAACTACTCCAGTCAGCCTGATTGAGTGAAAAGGCATTTGAGGTATCTCGATAATGCTCACGCTCATCATCATCGGACTTTGCTGTATGGCTCAGCCCGGCAATTATTAGAAAGAAAAAACAGAACAGCGTGAAGCGGATTAACTGCGTGCGAGATATAGAAATACGAAGTCGAGGATCCATGGCATATGCCTCCAGACAATATATTTTATAAAGTTAAACTACTAACGACCCTTACTACATAGGCATGATTAAAAAAGAAACTACTGAAATACTGAAACTTAGGGACTATTACTTAATGGTCTTTCTACATCGTTGACTTTGAGACGATATTGATATGGATCAATAAATCTTGATATTCATAGTAAAAAGCTTAATAAAAAACAGGCAAGTTAAATACCAGCTATACAAAATATCATTTTACTTATCACTAATGACTATAGCCAAAAAAAATAGTAATGGTAATAATTCAATTATCCAGAGTGGTGATTAAATGTTTCTATCACTATGGGGAAGGATACTAACAAAATATTAAAACGTTCAGCATTTACATAATATTGTAATATTTGAATTATTATGGGAAACAATATGCATATTTGAATTTACCGGTATTTATTACCTGCTTACACACATCAAGATAAACCCGTATTTTAATTTAGAAAACCAATACGCTACTTTTCCATACTTATTTTACTAATGTGTTTCTGCATACGCTGGTAATGACTTCCTTTCCAGTAAACTTTTCCACAATTATTGCACTGCCAAAATTCTTCGTAATATTCTCTGGTACGCGGCATAAGATGTGATTCAATTGATTGTTTTTCGACTGCATGAAGATCACCATTGCAATGCATGCAACGACTAAATGGTTTTAATTGTCCAAACAGGCTGAAACGACAGAGCACTTCTAATATTTGCTTTTGTGGTTCTCGCTCACGCACATAGTAAGCATGTGTAATTTGCTTTCTCATCAACAGTTGCTTATCACAGCTCAATAGAATTCGATGCTCATTCACCGATATATCAGCCAGTACTGAGTCAACAAAGTCGTTACGATACAGGGTGTCAAATCCAAGCATACGCAGGTAGGCTGCCAGGCGTCCCAGGTGAACATCGAGTACAAAACGTGTTTCGCGCAATGGCTTTGGACGCAAATGTACTACAGGGGTGATATCCAGAGACTCAAACACGGGATAGACACTGATGCGATCGCCATCGCGAATAAGATAGTTAAAATCAACTGATTCACTATTCACCAGAATCAAGTCAACCTCTGTGTGTGGCACTCCCAATGATTCTATGAGGTCCTTTATTGAACTGGCTTGCCTCAAATGACAATCAAAAGCACGCTTACGTTGTGCCATCGGCAAAAAGTCATTTAACTCCTCATAAAAACGGATATTAATCTGAAGAGACATGGATTGATAAACGCCCGATTACATCAATTCTATTCATCTTGGCTGTTGGCTACTGCCTTTTGAATAAGAGGCACTAACGGCTCAGGCAGTTTGATGCCACCTGAGAGCGCAAACTGGTGTGCCCGGACAGACATCTTCTTCCAGGTCTTGCGGATAATTTCGAGCCACTTTTCCTCGCCATATTCGGGATGCTTGCCAGCGAATTCCAGCATATAGTACTCGATGAAAACCAGGCCGGATACATCCTCCAGTAACTGCGTGTCCGGGTTGTCCTTTATCCCCTTCTTTGCCACGGCCTGCTTTACCCTGTCGATGACATCATCACCATAACCCGCCTGCACCAAACAATCAGCCGCGGTTTGTGCATGAAATTTATATAAGTCCTTACGCCACTTCAGATACCCGATGCGATCCATTGGATATGCATTTCGCGGAGATTTCCAGCGCTGTATATGCTGTGCACGAATCGCCAGTTTCATTGCATCATCGGCATCGGGTACATATCGCTGTAACATATCAGACATACGATGAGAGTACAGGAGTTCTTTCGGCCAGACCTTGCTGTCTGCAGATTGCTTGTTTGGATCTTCATTGTTTGCGGCATCTATAAGTGCTACCGCTTTATCAAATGACGAATGTAGCTGGTTCATATGGACTACCTTGTTTTAGAAGAAGTAGTTCTATAGAAGTATATCGAGGATGAAATTAACTGGATACACATTATTAGATTTTTTAGCTATTATTAATACAGGTTTAATAATAAATACGGATTTGTGAAGGAATATGATTCACTTATCCTAAAGATGGACGCCTTGTTTATTTCCTTTTGTTTATATATGAACTCAGCCTTTCAAGATCTTCCGGTGTGCCAATGTCCAGAAAAGGCTGCTCTGATACAGTAACGCCGTACACACTTAATCCAGACTCAATACCTGCTTGAATGACATTACCAACAAATAGCTCGGGCTGAGTGGCCGCAATGTTCTGATGTGATGCAAGGTAATTATGCATGAAATGAGTAAAGACAGGGGTCCACGCCACAACACCCCAGCAATATCGCAAATCAGTATGCGTTGGTTTGATCACAAGCCGCCTGACTGATCCATCATCTGCCATATCTACCATATCGGTTTTTTCCGGTCGATCAGCAGGGAATATACCCAGCGCAACATCGGCATCGACCAATTCAAGGTGCGACACAAGTCGTGTGTAAATATCTTCTTCTGCAAAGATCATATCCGGAAAACCGAGTACAACAATGCTGTCTTGAATGAATGGATAGGCTTGTTCAATACTATACGGGGTACCATGAGGTAAACCCATCATAAGATAGGCCAGGTTCAGCCCCTGTTTTGAGCCATCACCCAGACAGGCAGGTATATCCCACTTGCCATCTCGCAAAATAATGTAAATCTTGTCAATGCCAGCGCGTTGCATTTTTTCAAGCACGTGTTCACAAACGACTTTGGGTTTCGAGCCCTCAGTTCCACCCTTTGCGGATTCAACAGGGTAGATTTCCTTGCTGCAACCAAGATTACCAAGTCGTTTTGCCAGACCGGCCATTGGAACCACACCGATGACGCTTGTTTGTTTAGATTTCTCGTTAAGTTTTTTCATTCTCTGAATTAGATTATTGAGGTCAACAGAATAATCATCAATAGTCTTTTGTTTTAGGTTTTTGAAGGCACCCAATTAAATACGGGCACATGAAGAAAACTATTCTAAAATAATAAAAAAAAGACTTCCATAAAGGTAAGGTATTGACTTTATCACGCGTTACCAGAACGGGCATAGCGAGAGTCAATAATGCAATCAAGCACCCTACCCGCTTGGTTATTGCTTTTCAGTAACCATAGCTACTGTACCAGATATTAATGTACACACACAAAATATGGGTTATAGTGCGCCCTCTAACCATAACGCATATTAAGGATTGATTATGAAGCCATTTGTTACCGGTATTGCCATGCTTAGTGCACTGGCCACTTTCTCGCCGTTTTCCCTCGCAGATAACAACCACGAAAACTCGAATAAAAAACTCGCAGTCACCAAAGTTAAAGGCGATCTTTCCATTATGGTACTGGGATCGGGCGGTCCAATTGCAACCTCCGCGGGTCGTGCCAGCGCGGGCTACATGGTCTTTACTGATGCTAACCCAAACCCGCGTATTATCATGGATCTGGGTGGTGGCACATTTCAGCGTATCGCGCAAAGTGGCACTAATATTGCCGATCTTGATCTGATTTTATTGTCGCATTTACACGCCGATCATACCGGTGATTTAACCCCTGTGATCAAAACCATTTATTTTCATAATAACGTGAAGAATCAGATTCGCACCAAGCCGGTGAAAATTTACGGCCCGGCAGCCACCGCGTATGCAGGTGATGCAGGTACGCTCTTCCCGAACACGAATATCACCCAGTACCCGGCCACTACCGATTATGCCGATCATCATTATTCCGTTGGCAAACAAGGTGTAGAGCGTTACCTGAATGCGTTTGTACCGGCGATCACTAATTTCAATGGCAAATTCAGTTATGAGGCACACGATCTAAACTCTGCCTGGAAACCAGACGATAGTCCCGTCGAAGAAGTAGTGTTTGATGATGGTGTTGCCAACGGCCTCAAGATCACGTCGATTGCCGTGAATCACGGCCCGGTTCCTGCAGTGGCATTTCGTATCGAATACAAAGGCCATAGTATTGTCTATTCGGGCGATACCAGCTCCATCTCTGACAACATGATCACTTTGTCTCGCCAGGCTGACCTGCTGATTTATGATACGGCAATTACCAAAGACTTACCCAACAATCCAGTATTCCATGCCCTGCATACCTCACCGGAACGCATGGGCCAGGTCGCCGCCGCGGCGAATGTGAAGAAACTGGTATTGTCACACATTACCCCGGTGACTGAACCACGCATTAAGGAAATTAAAGCGGCAATTAAGGCCAATGGTTATGTTGGCAAGATCAAAGTAGCAAAGGATTTGCAGGTATATAACCTGGGTGGTCGTGGACACGATGACGATTAGATCTGCAAAGCACCTGTAGATTTAGAAAACCTACCGGTTAAAAACCGGGTCAGTGAAACATTTTTTCTAATATTAGAAAATATTATGCTGATCCGGTTTTCACCAATCATTGTATATTGCCCAGATTAATGACAAATTGAATCACAAATCCCTGCAAGCCATCATGACGCTAATGCTCCACTAATCAGTGACAACACAACCACAGATGTCAACGGGATGCGCAAACGTGGATACCATCCGGGGAAGTGTTTACGGCGTGTAGCCAAACTATCCACCACACATAAAAGAGCGAAGCCAATTATCAGGATAGAATAATCCCACGAAGACGAAATATTCAGAGCCAGCCAGGCGACGAGGGCCGGCACAACACTGAGGCCTAACTGCCATGAATTGACATCCCTGTTCATCGCGATTCCCCAGTGTATCGCTCCCATAAAGGCAAGAATGCAGGCCGCATAGGTAAGCAATGCCCTGTCAAACATTTCCACCAGGCCTGGCGGCACAAACCAGAGTCCAACACCCAATACTAGAAATGGAATCAGGCCGGCATAACCCAGTACGGCTGGCAGGAATGGTATTTTAGACTCTTGTGATTCCATCGTTTATTTCATTCGAGTGAAGTGGTTAACGCCGCTCGACGACACTGCGGTTTAACCAGTAGCATGTGCACATCACCGATCGCGCGTTCCAGGAAACCCCCTTCGCAATAACACAGGTAAAACTCCCACAGTCGGATAAATTGTTTGGAATAACCCAGCGACTGTACTTCATCGATTCGTTCAAAAAAACGTTCACGCCAGTGCTGCAAGGTCGTAGCATAATGAGGACCAATATCCTCGAGGTTAAACAGGCACATGTCTGTGTGCTGTGCAACAGCATCCGTCATCGCAGATATGGAAGGAATAAAACTTCCGGGGAAAATATAACGCTGAATAAAATCAACTGAACGCAATGCTGATTGATAGCGTTGATCTGAAATGGTAATCGCCTGTAACAACATCATGCCTTCCGGCTTTAACAACCGGCTACACTGTTTGAAGTACGTGGGCATATACTGATGACCGATCGCCTCGATCATTTCGATAGAAACCAGCTTGTCGTATTGCCCCGTCAGGTCACGGTAGTCTTCACACAATACTGTTACCTGATCTGTAAGACCAGCCTCCTTCACGCGTTGTTTTGCAAGTGCATACTGCTCTTGCGATATCGTGGTTGTCGTGATCTTGCAGCCATAATGTTGAGCTGCATACAGTGCGAATCCACCCCAGCCAGTACCAATCTCCAATACATGATCTGAAGACTTGAGATCCAGCTTGCGACAAATACGCTCCAGCTTGGCCGCGGATGCCTGCTCCAGTGTGTATTCCGGTTTTTCATATACCGCACATGAGTACATCATATTGCTATCCAGAAATAAACTGAACAGATCGTTACCGAGGTCATAGTGCGCCTCGATATTACGTCGGCTACCGCTACGGGTATTACGGTTGAGCCAGTGCAGTATTTTATACACAGGCTCACGTACTCGCGCCATATGGCCATCCATACCATCGAGGACTTCACGGTTCTGTAACAATATACGCACCAGCGAGGTCAAATTATCGCAATCCCATCTGTGCTGAAAATAGGATTCGCCTGCTGCAACGCTACCACCAAAAGCAATATCGCTGTAAAACTGTGGGTTCTTGACAGAAATGCTAACGGACAATGGGCATTGCTTGGTGATCTGGCCAAATCGAGTCTTGTTACCATTCTCTTCAAGTATAATTTCACCATGCTGAAGCTTTTTCATGCGCGCAAGAAAACCGTGACGCGACAAACGATCAAAAATATTGGCGGGCTTATTTTCGCGCCTTGATGTGGATGCAGGCATTAGTCGTGTATTCATAGCTCTTTCGCCGTGGGTGGCGCCTCCTTTTTGTCGGGATGGGTATGAAAAGGTACTTTCTTCAACCAAAGCCTTAACGCCTGGTAATGGATAGCAATAATGATCCTG
>Ga0316205_10001682_pt1 | contig 26339 bp, 28 predicted proteins | sample 3monthpyrite_MG_FD_204941 | JGI IMG/M metagenome (GOLD analysis project Ga0316205, IMG submission 204941) | Microbial mat bacterial communities from mineral coupon in-situ incubated in ocean water Damariscotta River, Maine, United States -... | ecosystem: Environmental > Aquatic > Marine >... | reverse complement strand
GAAACAACTTGAAAAATTAGGGAAATATTCAGGAGCCATTGCTTTACTAGAAGAATTTATAAACTTGAATCCAGACTACGTAGATACAAACGAAGTAAATAGAAAAATAGAAACACTAAAAATAAAATTACATAACAAAGGTGATACAAAATTTCAATTTAGCTTCAAACCATTGTTAGAGATTCCAGGCAATATCTTTAGGTATATTGCAGGCGAACTCTTAGGATACGTACTAGGCTTGTTATTGCTAATTATAATTGCAGGGATTATATACATTGCGTAATATCAGAGAATACAATAATCGCTTTAATAATGGCTGGCAATGAACAGCGCGACGATAGGAGCGATGTTTACAACAGCCATTATGCGGCTGCTATATTTTTATATCATGCAATCACCGCACTAAATTACATGCTCAATCATTATAAATAGAGAGAAACCTATGATTAAACATTTAACGTGTATACTTATCTCACTATGGCTATCCGGTTGCGCCGCGACTTCTGGTGTTAGTCCCGACAGCCTATCAAAACCAAAACACATTACTGAATTCACTTTACAGGATGATGTTTCAGACGTAATGATAGTAACTAATGGACTTGGCTCAAAAAGTGAAGCTCTCTCAGGGCTGATAAAGGGTCGTTATTTATCAAAATATGAAGATGAAAAGGGTGTTTTTTATGAAGGACCTGCTAACTGTCTCATACAAAGCAAAACCACGGGTGGTATTTATTTACCGAAAAAAGGTTCTGGCGAAAAACCTGCCTTCTGGGCATATATTATAGGGCTTCCTGAAAGTGAACGCGCAAAGGTAGGTGTTATTGTAGCAATGGGCGATTCATGGGAAGAAGGCAGGATAAGAAAGGATTGGTGGACAACCGTCTCAGATAAGTTATTACACGCCATAAAGGTACAATAAAGATACTCACTTGTTCAGCTATCTATTATGGTATTAAATTTGTTAAATGCCAGGAATGATTTGATCAATAAACAATCTAACATATCACTCGCATAGGTACACCTACGTATTACTATGGTGCTTTACTGCATAAGCGCTATATCTAGGAAAAACAGAGGGATTAGCTATGTTTATGTTTGAGTATAAAGATATTGGTTGGTGGTATTGGCTTGTAACAGCTGGGTTTCTTACATATGGCGTCTTCAGTAACTCTATTGGTTTCACGTTAGCTATTACTCTTACAATAGTTCAACTTATACATTACATATACCGCGAAAAAAACATCACTGCTTTTCCTGTACAGGTACGTTATTGGTATTTAATACTACTTATCATCGCTCTGCCAGAACCACTACAAATGATTTATTGGATTCCTACTATTGGAACTTGGGCTCAAATTATATTTGGATACTGCACAATGGCGCGATGCGTATCACTGCTTCCCTGGAACCGAAGTAAACCATTTTCTACAGCGTTACTGAAAAAAACATTTTTAACAAGGCCTATTAAGGGCAATATACAACATGGCTTCTCTGGCGCTAAATAACATAACTGAACACTCACTATCTTTAAGCCAACAGTGCAACGACAAATCAACCCAGGCTTTATAACTAACGATAAAAAACCATGAAAACTTACGTCGTTCTATTTAGAGGCATTAATGTTGGAGGTAATAATTTACTTCCCATGAGAGAGTTGAGTGAACTTCTTGGTAACAACGGGTTTATGAATGTTAAAACATATATTCAAAGCGGGAATGTGGTACTCCAGGCTAAAAGCATTTCCTCGACTAAACTAGGAAAGTTAGTGTCAGACACATTTGGGTTTAAACCAGAAGTTATTGTGCTTGACAAATCAGAATTTCTTTCATCAATTAAACATAATTCTTTTCAAGATAAAGATAATAAATTTGTACATTTTTATTTTTGCGCAAAAAAACCAGCATTAAATTCAGATAAAATCGAAAAGTATCTAGGCAATGCTGAAGAATACAAACTAAAGAACAAGGTGTTTTATTTGTTTGCCCCGAACGGTATTGGTCGCTCAAAGCTTGTGGCAAATATAGAATCATGTTTAGGTGTACCTGCGACCGGTAGAAACCTAAATACTATAAACAAACTTAAAGAAATGATTGCTATGTATACAGCATGAAAGCAATCTTACATAATCGAAGATTTCGCGTTACCGCTGATAAAAATTGATATTTACACTTTTTCTTCTAAAGTAGCGCCCTATTGGGCGGACCACTGCTTCTATTTTAAATTGACACATAAATTTAACTTTTATAAACGCTGTATCCTACCCCCTATTGTTCAAGCTCAATTCAGAGGACATTTTCTTACCATGTAGATCACTGCATATATGCAGATAGGTTATTTAAGCTGGACTATTTGCACAATGGCTTTTATTCTCCCTATACATTCATAACTTTAACTATAAATACATATGAACCCTGATTCTTTGTTAGCCGCTCCAAGCATGATTTTAAATACGGGGCTGATTCTCGCTGCCTTGTTTGCTATGTATTTTTTACGCAGACCAAAACTGCAAAAAAGTGAGTCCTGGCAGGCGACATTAACACCATTATCATCAATCATTGGCAGTGGCTTTCTAATTATGTCGCCATTATTAGCCAGTGTTGTCGGCGGGCTTTCTCCCATTGCGGTTATCGGTATTGTTGTACTGGCCTATGCCATCGGTAGTGTTATACGGTTCAATATCATGCATGTAGAGCCACGGTTAAACGATCATAGCTTGTCGAAAAAAACCAGGGACGTTGAATACCTCGGTGATATCGCGCTAGTACTCGCCTACATGGTAGCTGTAGCATTCTACTTGTCATTACTCTCCTCCTTTTTATTTAATTATCTCGGCATTGAAAGCCTTGTCGCAGAACGATGGCTAACCACGATAATAATTTTGTTTATTTCAATTGTGGGTTATAAGCGAGGACTGGGCGGCTTGGAAAAACTGGAAGCTATATCAATGACCGCTCAGCTTTCTATCGTTTTTGCATTATTGTTAGGCCTGGCTGCTTTTTCCTTTCTTTTTTATACATCAGGAGAAAGCTTGCATTTCGATTATCCAGAGCGTGATTTCAGCACCCAAATAAGAATACTGGCAGGTGCGTTACTGGTTGTGCAAGGCTTTGAAACATCACGTTTTCTTGGAGAAAAATATAAACCTGAAATACGTGTTGAGACAATGAAAAAGGCACAAATTATTTCGGGCATCATCTATGTAGTTTCTGTCATTTTGTTTTTACCGGTTGTTCAGCATCTAGATCTCCAACATATCCAAATGGCTAAAATAGTCGATGTTACTGGCCTCGCGGCAGTCGTGTTGCCCTTTATGCTTATAGGTGCAGCATTATTGAGTCAGTTTAGTGCGGCTGTTGCGGATACAGGCGGCGGCGGTGGATTGTTGAGCGAAAACAGTAGGAATAAACTGTCAACACGTGTCAGTTATTTAGGCATTTCAGTTTGCGCCATATTACTGGTCTGGTCGGTTGATTTGATTGAGATCATAACCCTTGCTTCCCGAGCATTTGCCTTTTATTATTTTCTGCAAACATTGTTAGCGCTTAATTTTTGTTATCGAGATTGCTCACCTGATTTGCGAATGACTTTATGGACACGTATATTGTTCATTAGCCTAGCCGTGATACTTTTGTATATTATATTTTTTGCAATCCCGGCTGAATAAGTATCATTATGTTTTATTGAAATTAATTTATAATAATATATATGGATTCTAATCCAAACAAAACCTAAGAGGGAATATAATGAAAAAAATAATATCACTAATTGCTATCATTGCCTTTACATTAGGTGGCTGCGCCTCAGTCCCAATGGAAAGTACAACTAAATCCAATATGGCCAAACAGTTCAACACTCCTTCAGAAGGAAATTCCGGGCTGTATATTTACAGAGACTCTTTTGTGGGCCAGGCTCTAAAAAAAGACATATGGATTGATGGGAAATGTATTGGTGAATCTGCACCGGATACGTTTTTCTATGAGCAAGTTACTGGTGATAAAGAACATACCATATCCACAGAGTCTGAGTTTTCACCCAATGATTTAATTGTGAAAACAGAAACAGGTAAAAATTATTTTATAGAACAATATATTAAATTGGGTGTTTTTGTTGGTGGCGCTGGAGTCATACAAGTAAGCGAAGAAAAAGGAAAAGAAGCTGTATCTAAATTAGGACTAGCTAAAAAAGGTACGTGCAGCCAATAATATAGCACTTCAAACATTATCAATATATCAACATTTGAGGAAAATAATATGTCAAATGACAAACAATTATCTGATGCCTTACTACAAGCTGAAGCGGACACTCAATCAGAACTGAATAACGCACCTGCTGCAACTCTAGGTTGCTGCACAATAACCACCCGTGGTTCGTCAGAACAAAAGAAAAATATCACTGAGGATGCTTGTTACAAGCAGAAGGCCGATGGCTTCAAGGTAACCTGGAAAAAAGGAAGCTGTTAACATCAAAATACTTAAATAGGTGTATCGAGAAATCGCACCATAAAGACTGTTAAATATACTAAACTTGTATTAAAGGTACTGGAAATGTCACCTTAAATAGTCTATCCGTCTTACACTTATCAAGTGATTTATATCACAATGACTTTAATCAGAAAAGAACAGATCCATGCGTTACTAAAAGGCATCGAAACAGGTGATGAAGCTTCGGTCGCGGTCGTTAATCCTGATAGGTATATTCAACATAACCCTCAGACCCAGGAGGGTGGTATAGGCCTGGCAGAACTGTTTAAGCAATTAGCCAAAAGTTCTCCGCGTGTTAATAGCGTCCGAATATTCTCGGATGGCGATTTTGTGTTTGCCCATACAGAATATGACTTTGATCACTCTAATGTAGGCTTTGAAATATTTCGTTTTGAAGGCAACTTCACTGTAGAACATTGGGACAACATCCAGAAAAGGTGCGGCCCCAACCCCTCTGGCCATTCTATGGTGGATGGACCAACTGAAGCAACCGATCTCGACAAGACAGATTTGAATAGGGAAATAGTGCGAACCTTTGTAAATGAAGTACTTATCAATCGCGAATTCAATAATTTAGCGCACTTCATTGATGATGAAGACTACATTGAGCATAACCCTCGCATTGGTGATGGCCTGCCTTCATTGCAATCAGCACTTTCAGAGACTGATTTAAACAATAGGGCCTCAATACAATACAACATAAATCATCGACTGTTAGCTGAGGGAAATTTTGTACTTTCTGTCAGCGAAGGTTTCCTTAATGGAAACCATTCATCCTTCTTTGACCTGTTTCGGGTTTCAAATAATAAACTCGCTGAACATTGGGATACCACTGAAACAATCCCCACTCAAGATCAATGGAAGAACGATAACGGTAAATTTTAAGCGTATACTCAAAGCATGCATAGGCTTTCATGCATGGCCATTTTACTTTCAGAGATATAACATATTTACTATGATGGTTACTCGACCACACAATCATTCACTTTCTGAACACTACAATGCTTAATACATTAAGAAAATTAACTAAACTACCCTTACTCTTAGTCATTTTCCTGGTGCTGTTAATGTATATAGTAGATGTCCTTAATCTGGTTGATAGCTATGCATTTGTTTATCAGTCAATCATCGCGTTTACATTATTCATTGTTGGTTTACTAGTCATCGTCGTAAGTGGCATTTTATTTAGAAAAGCGAAAACGACAGTTAACCCAATGAACCCAGAAAAGGCGACTCAATTGGTTAATACAGGGCTATACCAGTATTCGCGTAATCCAATGTATCTTGGCTTTTTTACATGGCTACTGGCATTCGTAATATTAATTGGCAACCCTATAAACATACTGATTCTGCCTTTATATGTATTACTCGCCAACAAGCTGTATATTTTTCCTGAAGAAAAAGCACTGGAACAATTATTTGAAAAAGAATTTATTACCTACAAAAATAACGTTAAACGTTGGATATAATACATAGAATATACTTAAAGCTTACAACGTTTACCGACTGATATTTCAAACAGCAGGACAGGACAACCTGAATAGCATGCATGACATTGTCACTATTATTTTTCTGACCGCTACGGCTGGCCTATGCATTCCATTCGGTGCCTTTCTCGCCAGCTTCGAACATATTCATACCAATTGGCTTGAGCTGGAGTTCAGGCATTTTATTATTGCTCTAGGTGGCGGAATTCTTTTGGGTGCGGTCACTTTTGTATTGGTACCGGAAGGTATGCGCATTATTAATAGTGCTGTGCTGTCTATACTTTTTATATTAACTGGCGGGATAGCATTTTTCTTAATTGAACGCGCTATGGGTTTACGGCGCAGAGAATCACCTCAGTTAATGGGCATGCTGCTGGACTATATACCAGAAGCTATAGCTTTAGGTGGCTTGGTCGCTACGGGGTCTTCGATTGCGCCAGTCCTGGCATTGCTTATAGGATTACAGAATATCCCCGAAGGTTTTAACGCCTATCGAGAGCTAATTTGTATAAAAAATTGCAGCCCTCGAAAAACCCTCGCTTTTATGAGCAAGCTGGTTATTATTGGACCTGTTGCAGGACTGGCTGGATTTTACTTCCTTTCTCAGCAGCCGGCTATATTGGCTGCTATCATGTTATTTTCATCTGGTGGCATTCTCTATCTAATATTCCAGGATATTGCACCTCAATCAAGACTGACTAAACATTGGATGCCACCACTTGGTGCTGTATTAGGTTTTTGTATTGCATTGTCCAGTAAAATGTTAATTACAAATAGTTGAGATACTATATACTTTGATATAAGTATAAACTATCAAGGAACCGATCATGAATACTCTGAATAGTCGCTTCTTTAATGCTTTCATTCTACTTGTCCTTGCTCTCTCACTCATATCCTGTGCAGCAGGAGATTCTCAATTTACTCAAAATGACCCGGCAGGCTTCTGGTTTGGAATCTGGCATGGCACCATTGCTTTTATTAGCCTTGTTATTCATCTCTTCAATGAACAAGTCACTGTTTATGAAATTAACAATGCGGGCGGATGGTATGATTTTGGATTTTTGCTGGGTGTCGTTTTCGTCTGGTGTAGTTGTTCGCGATTGACCAGTAAATCCGCTGAAGAAAAGAAGCGCGAAAAAGAATGGGAAGAGATAAGCGTTAAAGTTGAAAATAAAATCATGCGCAAATTAAACAAATGGGCCAATGAAGAGGACAATGCAACCATTGATAATGACATGGATGATCTGGGTGAAAAAGTTGAAATTAAACTTAAACGAAAAATTAGAGAATGGGCCGAGAAAGACTGAATACATTACCGGGTCATTATGACCTCTGCGTTAAATTATTATGCAAATTTGATGCTTATATCAACCTTATCAACACTTACACTATTTGTGCGTTATGACTCTTTTTTTACATGACTTAAGGACTAGAATAATATTAAATACTAACTAGTCATTCATCACCTGTTCCCATACAGTAAGAACGCTATTTGCGTTATTCATAAAGGACTTGAATACATGAAACAAATTTTCTCCAATAACACCGCCATTTCTATCTCACCAGATAATCCTGATATTATTGTATCTACAGTCGTTGTTTCCGACATGAAAGGACCTATACGTGACTGCAATGTAACTCTCGATATTGATCATAGCTGGACTGCTGATCTGGAAATCACCCTGATCGCGCCGAGTGGTGAACGCGTAATTCTGGTCTCTGGCGCTGGAGGCAATGGCAATCACTTCAGAGAAACAATTTTTGATGATGCGAGTACAACCCCTATTAATGCTGCCATGGCACCATTCAATAGTACTTTTCGCCCTAAAGAAAGCCTTGCATCACTCAATGGCCTGGAACCCAACGGTCAATGGCAGCTCATGATATCGGACCGTGAATTTGATGATGGCGGCAAGCTTAACCACTGGTCACTTTCAATAGAAACCTGTTGTTACGATTTCGACAACCGCGTTCCAGTACTTATACCTGCAGATACAACTGACACGATAACCTCGTCACTGGAAATTACTGGACTCACGGGTACACTTATTGACCATATTAAAGTCGCTGTGGACATTGAGCACACTTGGGTTGCTGATCTTACCTTAACACTCGTCGCCCCAAATGGAATTAGAGTGATACTGGCGAATAAGAAAGGTGGCAGTAATGATGACTTTACTGGAACTGTCTTCGACGATGAGGCCACACAATCCATTGCTGACGGTAACGCTCCATTTAGCGGATCATTCCGGCCTGAAGAATCACTTTCAAACTTCAATGATGTTCTTGTTAATGGAATATGGACACTTGAAGTCACTGATAATCAATCACAAGATGGTGGCTGGTTGAAATCCTGGTCATTAGATATACAAACTCGTAATGCCACTCTACCAACCACTTCTGACTTTACTATTGATGTACGTTTTACCGGTGGTTTATCCGCCAATCAACGGGCAGTATTTGAACTCGCCGCCGCACGTTGGGCTTCGATTATTGTAGGCGATTTACCCAGTGTGCAAATTAATGGCGAGGTTATTGATGATGTTCTCATTGAAGCTGAGGGCACAGCCATTGATGGTCGTGGGAGCATTCTGGGCCAGGCAGGGCCTACACATATGCGCCCAGGCACAATACTTCCTGCTCGCGGCATTATGTCTTTTGATACAGCAGACCTTACTGCCATGGAGGAAGATAATACCCTTGTTGATGTCATCATCCATGAAATGGGACACGTTCTCGGGATAGGAACTATTTGGGGGCAACTGGGTTTACTGGATGGAGCCGGCAGCATTAATCCAACATTTACTGGAACCAGGGCCATGCAGGAATACGCTGCACTAACAAATAGCGGCGCTGCAACACCTGTACCCGTTGCTAACACTGGCGGCCCCGGAACGCGAGACGGCCATTGGCGAGAAGCCGTATTTGGCAATGAACTCATGTCTGGCTTTATTAAGGGACCCACGAATCCAATCAGTCGTGTCACCGTGGCAGCCTTTGAAGATATGGGGTATCAAGTCGATTATAACGCTGCAGATGACTATCTATTACCGTCCTCTTTACAACTGGCGGAACTTGGCGTGATGTCTGCCCATGCGGACCACGCCGATCATGGAATTATGTTTTTCCCGGATCAAACGATTCTTACAGACGATGCAATAGTACCTGAGTGAGTCAACCACAATATATTCAATAAAATCAATAATATAGAGGTCATTTTATTGATTGTTAAAACCTATTACTACTATCTAAACAATCGATTATACAAATTAAAAAATCAGGCTTAAGCTATAAGCATGGTCAAGTTATCCCATTGATCTCACTCAACCAAGCAGGTTTAGGAGTTATTAAAATGACAAAACAGACATTAACCACATCAACAGGCTCTCCTGTCCCAGATGATGACAACAGCATCAGTGCTGGAGAACACGGCCCCCTTACTTATGACAACCACTACACTTTTGAGAAACTGGCACATTTTAATCGCGAGCGTATTCCCGAGCGCGTAGTACATGCTCGTGGCACGGGTGCTTATGGCACTTTTACTGTGAGTAAATCCCTGGAAGATTACACAATAGCGGACTTCCTTCAGAAAGCAGGCAATACAACAGATGTATTTTTGCGTTTTTCTACCGTCGGAGGTGGGCAGGATTCCAGTGATTATGCACGTGATCCCCGTGGTTTTGCGATCAAGTTCTATACCGACCAAGGTAATTACGACATGGTTGGGAATAACACCCCCGTTTTCTTTTTGCGAGATGCCATTAAATTCCCTGATTTCATTCATTCGCAAAAAAAGAACCCACGAACTAATCTGCCAGACCCGGCTGCGATTTATGAGTTTTGGGCCAATCACCCTCAGTCACTACATCAGATGACTATTTTGATGTCAGACCGGGGTATACCTGCAAGCTACCGAAATATGCATGGCTTTAGCTCGCATACATTCAGCTTCTGGAACGACAAAGGCGAACGTTTTTGGTTCAAGTGGCACTTTAAAAGCAACCAGGGCATTAAGAACCTGACTAACGAAGTAGCCGCGACTGCTTCACCTTTTGGTGCGCAACAGGATCTGGTCGATGCCATTGATAATGGTGATTATCCGAGCTGGACAGCTAAGGTTCAGATCATGACGGAAGAACAGGCCAGGGACTATTCCATTAACCCATTTGATTTGACCAAGGTATGGCCACATTCAGACTTCCCTTTAATTGAAGTCGGCCAGCTTGAATTAAATCGTAATGTGCAAAATTACTTTGCTGAAACTGAGCAAGCTTGTTTCGCGCCTAGTAACTTAGTACCTGGTATCGGAGCTTCACCCGATAAAATGTTACAAGGTCGATTGCTCGCTTATCAGGATGCACATCGTTATCGTGTTGGTGCGAATGCCAATCAACTGCCGGTGAATGCTGCTAAATGCCCGGTCCATCATTATCAACGAGATGGCGCTATGGCTGGCATGTGCCCTGCACATGGAGATACTAATAATCAGGGTTCTGGTGTTAATTATTACCCCAATGACCAGATTAATGCGGGTGCGCCTGTTCCTGAGCCATCAGTGTCCGAGCCACCTATGCCCATTTTGGAAAATGCTTGGATAGGGCGTCATGGTGTAAAAGATGATGAAGACCATTATAGCCAGGCAGGTGATTTGTTTCGTTTAATGGATGATTCTCAGAAAACTCAACTGACGACAACCATTGCAGAAGGTTTGGTACAGGCATCACCTTCAGCACAACAAAGAATGCTGGATCAATTCAGAAAAGCAGATACCGATTATGCTGATCGTGTTGAATCTATCATGAAGTCATTAAAGTAGTTATCTTAACAATCGGGCCAGTCATCATCACTTATGCTGGCCCGATTTCATTTAAGACTTATTTTCTATTGGTAGAAAAAACATAATCACTCGCCTTTTGTGGTAAATGGCATCCATAACAGGAGGCTCCACCATCTTTCGTTAACCTTTCCTTATTTCGATTACCGACAAAACCTTCAATCCTCTATCTATTTAATTGATCGACCAATAACGAACGAATATTTGAGCAAGCTGACGGGTACTTGCATTCAGGTAATACTGCGATGCGCTGCCGTTTCATAATGGACTGTCACGATATATACTCGATCACTTGCTATACTTAATAACGTAAAACTGTTAAATACATTCGCGAATCAGGAGAATGGAATCATGAATTCATTTCAACGGTCGACCGCCAATATAGCCGCGTGGAATCTTGAAGGATTTGACGGCATAACCGATGCAAGAATAAAAAAACAGATAGAGGGGCTAACGATGCTGGATGCAGAAGTGGTCGCTCTTGTTGAAATAAATCCTCTATCTGCTCTGGACAAAATCAAAGCAGGCTTACAAGCCAACGGACTAACTTATCACTCGTCTCTCATTGAGCAACAGAGTAAGTTACATATCGGGGTTCTATATAAAGAAGGCATAACCGTTACTAATGCACGTTTAGTTCCCGGCTCTGACCTTGGCGACCCTGGCAAGCGCTTGGCTTTTGCTCTGGATATTAAAATAGGGAAATTTGATTTCACCATCATCGTGGTTCATCTAAAATCGGGGCGCTCTTTACCTAATCAAAAAATACGGGATGAACAGGCAAAAATTATTTTCGAATTTATTGAGACATCCAGGACCAATGGGCGTGAAGATATTATATTAACGGGTGATTTTAATATGATACCCGGTCAGGATATTAGTAATTTTCATTTTCTGGGTGGCAATGATGTAATGGATTTTTTATCCTCCTGGGATTTGCAGGAACGTTTCTCACACATCCTGGAAAAGGGAAGAGCTAACTTGCTGGATGGCTTTGCGATCACGCGTACCTTTAGCAAAGAATACATTCGCGGTAGTTTACGTTTATTTCCTATGCACTGGAGCATGGACATAGGCAGAGAATGTTATAAGGATGAAGTGTCTGACCATTTGCCTTTTGTCGCAACATTCAGAATAGACCGGGATCGAGATTAACTTATTTGTTATAAATATCAGGTTACATTAAAGCGACATACTCAATCAGGTCAATACATGTCAAATTTAACACTCATTATCGGTAATAAAAATTACTCTTCCTGGTCACTACGGCCCTGGGTATTGATGAAACAAAACAATATCCCTTTTGATGAAATTCGCGTGCCTTTATTTACCGAGACAACAAATAATGAACTCGCAGAATATAATTCAGACTCTAAGGTACCTGTGTTGAAAGATGGAGACTTGGTCATTTGGGACACTCTGGCGATACTGGAGTATCTTTCTGAACAATACCTGGATCATGCAGGCTGGCCTCGTGAAGTTCATGCTCGCGCCATTGCCAGATCAGTCAGCGCTGAAATGCACTCCAGTTTTTCTAACCTTAGAAATGAGTTACCCATGAATTGCCGAAAACAATTCTTCGACATTGTTTTATCAGATGACGCGAAAATTGAAATTGAACGGGTGTTATCTCTTTGGAGACAATGTCGTTCCAATTTTGGTAAAAAAGGCGAATGGTTATTCGGAGACTATTCCATCGCAGATGCCATGTTTGCGCCCATCGCACTTCGATTGCACGGCTATAATATTCAACTCGTAGGCATTGAAAGTGAATACGTGAATAGTGTACTGAATCAACCTTGCATCATGGAATGGATTGAAACAGGTAAACTTGAAAAAGAAATCATTCTGGAGGATGAAATTGACGTTTGAACAGGTTATTTACTAATCGTTCTATCACAAAAACCATGCATGCAATAAACTTAAAGCCATTGATTTTTATTCTGATAATAACCTTCATACTACCTGCCTGTGCAACAACTAACAAACAACGACATAAAGACAAATGGTTTGGTTCAGACAAAGCCAAACATTTTGTCGTTTCAGCGGCGATCGGTGCCAGCTCAAGTGAAGTTTTAAAACACCAGGGCCACAGTGATTGCCATGCAGCCGCTGGCGGACTTACATTTACACTGAGTATGGGTGCTGCAAAGGAATACTATGATAAACGGGTTAAAAAAACCGGTTGGAGCTGGAAAGATATGTTCTGGAACTTTATCGGTGGAACCGTTGGTAGCCTGGCATCCAGTGGCTGCCATTAGTATTGGTCTAACTTAATGCACACAATGTGACTGCAATCACATCGCGTCATGCACTTTGTGGCAATTCTTCAGCTGTCACTTTATCACCAAACTCTTCTGCAATCGCAATAAACTGCTCCTCTATCGCATCCAACGCATCGATAATATCGGGATCAAAGTGCGCACCTTTTCCTTCACGAATAATCTCCATGGCTTTATCGTGTGAAAATGCAGGCTTGTAGACTCGCTTGGATATCAAAGCATCATAGACATCTGCAACTGCCATCAAGCGGCCAGCCAGAGGAATATCTGAGCCACTCAAACCGGCTGGATAACCACTGCCATCCCATTTTTCATGATGACTGAGTGAGATCACGCGCGCCAGGCGTAAAAATGAATTGGTCCCTAAATGTTCTTCGGCTATCAGCAGTGCATCTGCTCCTATTTGAGCATGGCCTTTCATGATTTCGAATTCTTCTGTACTGAGCTTTCCAGGTTTGAGTAATATGGCATCGGGGATACCCACTTTACCAATGTCGTGCAGTGGTGCTGATTTATACAGTAAGTCTATCGTTTCATCCGTTAATTCATTGCTATAAGCCGGACGTGCTTGAAGGTACAACGCCAATGCTTTTACATACCGCTGTGTTCTCAGTATGTGTGCTCCAGTTTCGTTATCTCTTGTTTCTGCTAATGAAGCTAATGTTAATATGGTGGCATCACGCGTGCTATTCAGTTCTTCATTACGTTCAGAAATTTGCCTGATCATTTCATTGGTATGGGTAGCCATCACACCAAATTCATTATTACTACAAACAGGCACCTTGGCATCATATTGACCCGCGGCTATTTTTTCCAGTACTGTATTTTCTCGTATAAACGACATGTTCAAATTTCGACTGAACGACATAATAATGTTAATGGCTTCAATCATCAGCACCGCCAAAACGAAACCAAATTCTTTCAAGATTGAAATACGTGCATCCACAATGGAGACTGTGCTACCAACTTCTACCAACCAGTCCAGATCCTTGATGACTAACAATAAAAACACGCCAACAATCAGGGCAGTCAATGCAGCGGAAAAATAACCCAATTTTAACGCTAATGGATAGAAGCCCTTGCTGGCCTCCAGTGTTAGACCTTCATGTTCAATCTTTTCTGCGATCAATCTCTCTCGCACCAATGCAGCATCGATGCTGGCAAATATCCCCATTGAAATAATACCGACCAACACCTTGAGACCACTGGCCAGGGGGAAATCATGTAGTGCATAGTTATAAAGTGTGAGAATAATGCCAACGGAGACGAATAGACACATGTCGAGTGCGAATACCCGCCGCACTTGCTCTACCAATGGTTTACTGTCAGCCCATCGTTTCATGATCGGCGCTCGCAGCAGGAACGTTAATATCAATAGTCCGCCGATGCTTGCAAAAACTTCCAGTGGATTCAGACCTTCTATGAAAGGACAAACCTGAATACCATAGACAGGGATAATGATCATCATCCCCAAATAGTGCAATTTTGTTCGCATAATAGTCGTCCTGATTATGTCTAGTAATAATCTATCGACCAAATGCGATATTTCTTCAATGAAAGCAATAAATTGGCTATTCAGACATTTCGGTTACCTGGCTGATCATAGGCCGTATTACTGTCAAAGATAGAACGAGAAGCTTCTATCCTGGCCTGACCTTAAATATGACAAATACTAATCAACTATTTCCCAGGAACCGTCACTTCTCTGACAGGCTGTTCCATGAGCCACTTCGGTACGCTCACTAATAGTAATTTCCTGACGAAATTCCCGACAATAGAGCCCAGTATTACTCCTGCCTTCCCAAATAGGTGTGACGGTACCCGCTGCTGAACCTCTGCTCCAGGTCATGGTGTCTCCGATGGGGATACTGATAGACCCATAGATGGCGCGCTCATGTTCTCTTTGTTGTTGGTCATTCAGGTTGTCGAGTATCCTAAGGGTTATGGCTGTAAAGGCAATCCACGCCCAAATATTGTTTTCCTTCAGATACAGAGGTCTGTACCTATGCGGATAGTAATGACGGTGTGGCTTTAGGAAAACGGTACCACGGTAATAATGCCTGGGGTGATTAATAATAACTTTGTGTCGGTGCCTGGATACTCGTCCTCGATCATCAACACGGGGGCGATGCTGATAGTCAGGATAATGTTGACGCCTGGACCTGTACTCTGGTTGACTGCGCCTGTCATGACGATAAAGATCACTACGACTATTACGCTTTTTCTCAACCTTCTGATGACTGGAGTCTCGGCGTTGCTTTATATTTTTCTGCTTGTGCTCAAGTCGAGTTCGCTTCTCAGCACGATAGCGATCATCCCGTTTGTTTCTCTCACGTTCCACATATTGCCTATTGGAATGTGGTAACTTTTTTACAGATTCAGTCTGAGGATATTTTTGACGCTCTGCATTTGCGACACCAGGTAGCATTATAACGCTCAGGGATGTAGTAATAAATGCAAATAGACTTGAAAGTATAATCTGTTTTTTCATGACAATACCTTTTGATTAGGCAAGGAAATCAAACTCCACTAACCCTCACATGAGTGACGGGCGAATTGAACCTATAGTTTTATACTATATGCTATAGCCTCACTAACACCACCACATTTACATAGTTTTACATTGATAATAATCAATGTTTTGCAGGTTTAATCATAACATCAGCACCAACCATCCTATATAGTGCTGCCTGCTATAATCTTCCACGCTTCCAATTTTTTCTCGCGACTCATTGCTGCATGAGCGGGGCTGGTAGATGGCAGCCGATGGAATTGCAGCCGACGTGACTTTATGTCTGCCAAGTGCATGACATGTTTGTTAAATTCTTTTTCTGCTGCTGCTCCATTGAAAAAAACGTTGGAAATATTTTTATGCAGGTTAAAAAAATTTTCGAAGTCATTAGCCTCAACGGACTCTTGCTGAATAGACGAATCCAGACTGCCCTCCCGAATGCATGCCTTGAGCACATCCCATACGGCGATGTTATTTGTTAATAACAGTTGTTTTTTTTGCTCGTAATTTTGCGGCGTTGTTTTAGCAAACAATTGCTCGATGATATACCAAAAACTGTTACGCGGGTGCGCATAGTATTGTTGTGCATCTAAAGAAGCGATGCCCGGTATAGAGCCCAACACCAACACTTTTGCATCAGGTAATGCAATCGGTGGAAAACTATAGATCATGCTCATAACCTGTATCGCCAGGTTACAATTCTTTTGCTTGTATTTCCAGATACATCTTGAAGACGTGTTTACCAAACTGCTCTTCAAAACCAGGCCAATCATGGTAAGCATTTAATTCTTTTTGTGCGACGGCTTTTATTTCATAATCCTCAAGCTCTTGATTAAATCCTGCCGAAACGATTGCTTGAAGACGTGTCAGGTAATCCATGAAAGGCTTGACTGATGCATCAAATTTGCCGCTTTTTCCATGGCCGGGAATAAACGTTTTAATATCCATTTTTTTGACCTGCTCTAACAGACCAATAGTTCCATGCATGTTGGAGCTGGAATCAAAGCGTGCCATTCTTTTATTAAAACTGTTATCACCCATGAACAGCGTTTTACTTTCCACATGCTCAATCAAGACGTCGGTGTTGGTGTGCGCAGGATCATACGAATACACTTTGAAGTTCTGCCCATCAACAACAATAACATCGCCTTGCTTTATGGCGTTATCAGGGGCAACTATTTTAGTACCTTTACTCTCGCCTTCCGTTCGAGTATTCATGATATTAAGCCAGTCCTTACCTTGACCCGATTTAGCCTGTTCTATCATCTTCGGGTGGGCATAAATCTTTACTTGTGGATAAGCTTCTTTAACTGCTTGATTAGCAAGCCAGTGGTCTCCATGAATATGCGAATTAAACACGGCCAGTATGGGTTTGTCGGTTATTTTCTTAATCTCCGCCAACACATGCTTACCTACTTTATAAGTACCCCCCGGATCAACCAGTACTACTCCGTTTGCGGTTAGCACTATGCCGGGGTTGTTCATAAAACCCAAATTTTGTTTACTCGGCTCCTGTAGTGGACCATGCATGATGTAGACTTGCTTGTTCACTGCTTCAAACTGGAATTGACCTAATCCCGGTATATTCCAGGCCTGGCAATAAACGGGAGCAAAGAATAGGAGTAATAATAATATCTTTTTCATAAATAATACCTTGATTCAAACTTTAACTGTGCTGCTCATTAATAATGTACAAATTTGTATTTATTTTCCACCCGGCATCTCTTTTATAAATACATCATGTTTAGAGTAGGGTATTTCTACACCTTCACTGGTAAAGCGTTTGTAAATAGTGGTATTCAAAATATCCAGTACACGGCCTCTTAACTCAGGGTTATCTATCCAGCATAGTAGTTCTATATCCAGGCTGGAACCCCCAAAATTACGAAACCGAACTCTGGGCTCAGGGTCTTCACACACTGATGGTGCTTGCTGGGCAATCTCCATAAGAATTGCTCTTACCTGATCAATATCAGTACCGTAGGCCACGCCCACTTTAACACGCAAACGAAATTTTTCATGTGGCCCACCGGATTCATTGGTTATACGGGTATTTCCCATGATGGCATTGGGGATGGTTATTTCAACATCATCACGCGTCAGTAACCGGGTACTGCGAATACCAATATGCGTGACCATGCCACGTTCACCACTATCCAGAACGACATAATCTCCCAGCTTGTAGGGCGTATCCGCAAGAATAAATACGCCTGAAAAAAGATTGGCCAGGGTATCTTTCGCAGCAAAGCCAATGGCGATACCGGCTATACCCGCAGAGGCTAACCATGCGGTCATATCCACATTCCAGAACCTAAAAATCATGTAAATAGATATAACAATAACCAGAATAAACCCGAGGTTTTCAAACAAGGGAAGGGTTTGTTTTCGTATGATGGATGATTGAGTAGCCGTTGCACTCAATGCCCTCAATACAATACGAATAATTTTTACTAAAAATAAAGACCACAGTATTATCAAGATGCTGCCAACAACTGACTCAACACTGTCGCTAATACTTTGAGCAGGCTTTAGTGGCAAGATAGCCATGCGACAACCAATTAACAGGATGGTCCAGAACACCGGTCGACGCAAAGCTGCAATCAGTAGATCGTCCCATTTAAATTTCGTGCGCTCCGCCAACCGTCCTACTACGCGTGTAACTACCGTTGCCGCAATGCTTGATACGATCACAGCCAACAGCAGCACAATGCCGGCAATGGCCCAGGGATTATCACCAAAAAATCCTGTTACCGGTTTAATAAAATCCATTGCTTCGTTTAGCATAATAGATGATTCTGTTTTGGTTTCACTCATGGCATATACCGGTCTTGTAGGTTGAATTAGCGAGTTTTATACTCAGCATACTGAGGCAAGTCATCTGTTATGATTTCCCAGTTTGCTTTTGATGCTGTAAAAATATGAGCGCCAGGCCGTTCTAAAATATCAGACTCAATACTCCCCAGGCGAATCCTGATGGCTTCGGGTGTTTTACCATTTAAACTCATGATGGGCGAACCACAGGTTTTACAAAAAAATTTGCTATGCCCGGGAGGCGATTCATATTGTGTTAAATTATCTTCTCCTTGAATAAATGTAAAATCTTCTTTTTTTACATTACCGTTGGTTGCAAAAGCACTGCCTTGTGCCTTGCGACAAAGTGAGCAATGACAAAAAACAATATCATGAACTTTACCTTTGATCTCGTAAAGCACCTTGCCACATAAACAGGAACCTTTGTACATGCATGCTCTCCTTAAACACTCAGATATTTTAACAACTCAACCGCTGCCTGACCCACACCGTCTGGTTTTGTCATTGGCTTTTTTGGTTGCCTTAGCAGTTCGCGCGTAGGCTCAAGAATTTCTCCATTCTGCAAGTCACTGATTGACAGCTCAATACAATTGGCTTTGTTCTTTAGCCATGCGACCAGGCATGCATCTTCGGGCCAGTCTGGTCGCCTTGTATACATCACTGGCTTTCCATGGCAGGCAGCTTCAGCGTATGTGCCATAGCCTGATTTGGTCATGATGACATCACACGAACTGACCATATCAATGTATGGCATAGACAATTTTTCGCGTGCAATAAAATCATCGCGCTCTATGCATGACTTTTCGCTGACAAGATAATAGATCCCCGGCGTTTTCGGCCAACGATGATAATTAACCGTGTACTCAACCCCGCCATAGGACACTAACACTAAACGTGAATCGAGAGTAAGACCAAACTGTTGTCGAATTTCATCACCACGTTCTCGCCCGATTTTAGCGACTGCACCTAAGGTTTTTATGTTATATATTTCTGGCATGGCCATACTGGGTTCGGGCGTCAGAAACATACGTGCCGAATTATACGCTTGCAACATGGTCTGCATAATCTCTTGCGCACTGGGTAACTCGGCACAATATGCCTGATAGGTTTGATACCAGTTCAATGAACATAGATTGATCACGGGTATCGATAATTTTTCAGCCGCCGCGTTCACTAAATAAGCAACATTGCAGTAAACCAAATCAGGCTGATAACTTTTCATCACATTGACTGTATCCGCCACCCTCTCATCCCAATGTTCATGAACGTCAAGGTAGGCCTGATGACTGGCCTCTACATCTATTTCCAGCGCGCTTTTCATCACCATACCAAAATCGGATGATAGATCCACATGCTCAAATGGGAAATCAAATTGTTCTTCTAGCCAGGTGCGTGAAATTGCACACTGTATAATAATTTTGATGTCCGGCCTTAAGGCGTGTAATTGATTGAGTATGGGCGCTGACTGGCCAATATGGCCGAAACCATGGGACGATATGGCGCAATAAATGGTTTTATTCATACTTATTAACTAAATAGTGCATAATAGCCAAACAATAACAGATTCCTTTTTTAGTGTGCCATGAAATATAAAGATTTAAGAGATTTTATCCAGCAACTCGAACGCAAAGGCTTACTCAAGCGCATCACGGCAGAAATTGATCCTGCGCTTGAAATGACGGAAATATGTGACCGCACACTAAAAGCCGAAGGTCCGGCACTGCTATTTGAAAACCCTAAAGGGCATACTACTCCCGTACTCGCTAACTTGTTTGGGACTCCAGAACGAGTAGCCATGGGCATGGGGGAGGATTCAGTTACGGCTTTGCGTGAAGTCGGTAAACTGCTCGCCTTTTTAAAAGAACCAGAGCCACCCAAGGGCATGAAAGACGCCTGGGATAAACTACCTGTGTTCAAACAAGTTTTAAACATGGCTCCAAAGGTTGTCAAAAAGGCACCCTGTCAGGAAATTACGCTTGAAGGTGATGATGTTGATTTATCACGCTTACCCATTCAAACCTGTTGGCCAGGCGATGTTGCACCCCTGATTACCTGGGCTTTAGTTGTCACCCGGGGGCCTGAGAAAGAAAGGCAAAATCTCGGCATCTATCGCCAACAAGTGATCGGCAAAAACAAAGTGATCATGCGCTGGCTGGCACATCGAGGAGGCGCACTGGATTTCAGGGACTGGTGCAAACAAAACCCAGGTAAACCATTCCCAGTTGCTGTGGCGTTGGGTGCGGACCCGGCCACCATCCTGGCTGCAGTAACGCCTGTTCCCGATGCCTTGTCAGAATACGGTTTTGCCGGCTTACTTCGTGGAGACAAAACAGAAGTAGTAAAATGCCTGGGCAGTGATTTGCAAGTACCGGCCTCCGCCGAATATGTTCTTGAAGGCCATATCTACCCCGATGAGATGGCGGATGAAGGCCCTTTCGGAGATCATACGGGCTACTACAACGAAGTCGAACGTTTCCCCGTCTTCACTATAGAGCGTATTACCCATCGTAAAGACCCTATTTACCATAGTACCTACACTGGACGACCACCAGATGAGCCCGCTATTCTGGGTGTGGCATTGAATGAAGTTTTTGTGCCTATTCTGCAAAAACAATTTCCAGAAATTACCGATTTTTACCTGCCACCTGAAGGCTGCTCCTATCGGGTTGCTATCGTTAGTATGAATAAGCAATACCCGGGACATGCCAAGCGCATCATGTTGGGCGTATGGTCATTTTTACGGCAGTTTATGTATACAAAATTCGTTATCGTCGTCGATAATGATGTTAACGTGCGGGATTGGAAGGATGTCATCTGGGCCATGACAACGCGCATGGATCCCGCTCGCGATACGACGTTGATAGAAAACACGCCTATCGACTACCTGGATTTCGCCTCTCCCGTTTCCGGCCTGGGTAGTAAGGCTGGTTTCGACGCTACCAACAAGTGGCCGGGAGAAACGACACGTGAGTGGGGAGAACCCATAGCGATGTCAGAAGAGGTGAAACTTAAAGTTGACCAGATATGGGATACTTTGGGCATTTTCGACTCATCTGACGACTAGCTTCTCAGCAGGATCATGGGGGCAGGCTTGTCTTCGTAACGGCAGGCCATCCAACAAAACACACTGACTTTTTGGCATTGAAATTTTTTCTATAGTTCTCATGTATTTACCGGCACCTTCAGCCACCTGGTGGGAGATGCGGGCTAGTGATTTTTCTCTGTCGTTCACTACCATACCGTTGAGAAACAACATCAGATAGTGCTATGGTAAGTGTCACTGATCAACAATAATAAATTAAGGATGGGTCATGCGCACGATCATGGTACTCAACTCCAAGGGCGGTTGTGGCAAATCAACCATCTCCACCAACCTGGCCAGCTACTTCGCCTATGAATTAGAACTCAATGTCGTTATCGAAGATTTTGACCCCCAAGGATCAAGCGACGAATGGCTCAAGGCCAGGCCCGATAATTATCCGGAAATCAAAGGCATAAAGGCCTGGCAAGATAAAGCTCGTGCCCCTAAAAATACCGATATTGTGATTATTGACGCCCCTGCCGCGGTGTATGGTAAGGACATGACAGCCATGGTTCGGCGAGCCGATACTATATTAATACCCGTATTGCCCTCACCCATTGATATTCGTGCTGCCACCCACTTCATCCATGATCTACTACTGCAAGGCAAGGTCTCACGCAAACAAACCCGTATCGCGGTCATAGCCAATCGCGTTCGTGAAAATACCCGGGTTTTCCATGCGCTGGAAAAATTCCTGAAGAGCCTGAAAATACCGTTTATAGCCACTCTGCGTGACACACAAAATTATATACGCTCGGCAGAAACCGGCATTGGTATTTTTGAGATGGCGCCATCCAGCGTCTATAAGGACCTTGAGCAGTGGGAAACCCTGACTCGCTGGATACGCAGCAAACGTAGCCTTCCTGAGAAAGCCAGATAAACACACAACCTATTTCCCTATAAAATGCATGTAATAACCCTAAATCCTGAGGGTTTTAATCAGCTATTATTTAAGCGAGAATGCATATCCAAATTTACTAATATAGTTGCCCCATGAAGTATCAAGTCAAATTGCCCACCACACGTCATGAATTCAGCACAACCGAAGATGAAACGGTCCTTGAATCAGCGCTGAAATCAGGCATTAACTTACCCTATGGATGCCGGAGTGGGCGATGCGGCGCCTGTAAAGGCAAGGTGTTAAAAGGCAAAGTCCGTTACGATGAGACTCCCAAGGCTCTCAGCGACGAAATGAAACAACATGGCTATGCGTTATTTTGTCAGGCCCGTGCTTGTTCTGATATTGAGATAGCTGTTGACGAGGTTGAAAAACTCAACCAGATCAAAATCATGACGATGCCTACCAAAGTGGCCAAACTTGAACAGCTTTCCCACGATGTTATGCGTGTCCATTTGAAAATACCTGAGAATATCCGCATGCAGTTCTTTGCAGGACAATATCTTGATATCTTTCAAGGAAATGGGGAGCGAAGAAGTTTTTCTATTGCCAACGCGCCACATGACGATGATTTTATTGAGTTACACATTCGTCATATCGATGGCGGCGAGTACACCCAGTATATTTTTGACAAGATGAAAATTGGCGAAATTCTCAGAATTGAAGCGCCGCTGGGCAGTTTTACCCTGAACGAATCTTCACACAGACCCATGATCCTAATGGGTGGTGGAACTGGTTTCGCGCCATTAAAAGGTATGTTGGAACACGCCTTTCAAATAGGGCTGGAAAAACCCATGCACCTGTTCTGGGGCGTACGATCTCTACGTGATCTGTACATGCCAGCTCTCCCTACGGAATGGACTCGTCAATTTCCATTATTTCAGTTCACTCCGGTCTTATCAGAACCATTAGCTGAAGATAACTGGCAAGGAGAAACAGGCTATGTGCATGAAGCTGTTATCAAGCATTCTGCCAACCTCAGTCAATGTGACATTTATATGAGTGGCCCACCGGTGATGGTTTACACCGCCAAAGATCGTTTTATGGAGCTCGGTGTTACCGAACAGCAATTGTTTTCAGATGCCTTTGAATTCAATTCACAAATGGATTAGCTCTATTGCTAGTCTATTCCACTAGACTAAAATCACAAGGACACTTAAGTTTATTATTACCTGCTAATTCTATAGCAGAAATTCATCTAATGACGACACGTCAGTTTCACTCAACTCCACGCCTGCCTTGCCGATAAACCCTTCAACAGTAAATTATCTGTTAGGCTTTCAATAATTTACAAATCTGTTATCTTTATCTGTGAAAAATATGACAATGCTTAATCCGGTCAAATTTTCAGATCCATGATGCCAGTCTGGACAAGCTAAAAACCATAATAATGATGAAAAAAACCCATGTATGATGAAAAATCCCAATATATAGGTAGGTTACTTTTCCTGCTCGATAGTTTGCTGACCCTGCTGGCGATCATCGCGGCTTACACAATATCGCACAAATTTTATGCCTCAGAACAGCAGCCATTATTTTACTATCTGGCCGTCTTTGTGTTGTTATGGGCTCCATTGGGTTATTTTTTACTTCGCTTCGGTGCCTATCATGGATTACGCATTGTTTCGTTGCCCGCCTTTTCCTGGCGCGTCGCCAAAGCACTCAGTCTTTCTCTAGCGATCGTTTTTACCATTTTATTTTTACTCGATGTTGACATGCTCAGCCGCAGCGTCCTCATTACGTTTGCGCTCATCGAACTGGCTGCACTCATCGGTGTTCGTGCCGCCTTGCACTGGTGGTATTTTTTACGCTTTGCCCAAAAAGGTGAAAACTACCTCAAGGTCATCATTATCGGTACGGGTAACCGCGCCCAGAAACTATCCAAAACACTCAAGCAACACATGGAATGGGGTGTGGATGTAGTAGGCCACCTGGACACCGATCCAGAAAAAGTCGGGCAAATTATAGATGGCGATCCAGTACTAGGCACGGTTGATAGCATCAGCGATATTCTCAACGAGCAAGTTATCGATGAAGTCATCATGGCTGTCCCCCGATCTATGATTAATGACGTAGAAGGCATCGTCAATGCGTGTGATGAAAGGGGCGTTAAATTTCGCTGGATGGCGGATATGTTTGATCTGCGTATTGCACGCATGCGTCTAGTTCAGTGTGGCGATATTCCTATTCTTACGTTTGAGCCGGTCGCTCAAAGTGAAGTCAAACTTATTATTAAAAGAATCTTTGATCTGTTTATTGTATTACTGGCCATGCCGGTTATTTTGCCCGTATTTCTCATCATTGCTATCGCGATAAAGCTCGACTCACCTGGGCCGGTATTTTATGTTCAACGGCGTGTCGGCCTACGCAAACGCTTGTTTCCCTTACTCAAGTTTCGTTCAATGTACGTCGATGCGGACGAGAGAATAAAAGACATTGAACATTTAAACGAAGCCGATGGGCCAATCTTCAAGATAAAAAATGACCCGCGCGTAACCAAAGTTGGAAAAGTCATCCGCAAAGCCAGCCTGGATGAGTTACCACAATTACTTAATGTTATTCGTGGTCAAATGAGCCTGGTGGGCCCTAGACCCATGTCCACTCGTGACGTCGATTTATTTGACACCGGCATACAACGTAAACGCTTCAGTGTTTTACCCGGCATCACCTGTATATGGCAAGTATCTGGCCGCAGCGACTTGCCATTCGAAAAATGGCTGGAACTGGATCTTGAATACATAGACAACTGGTCGCTGTCACTGGATTTCCTGATTTTGCTAAAAACCATACCTGCTGTTTTGAAAGGGAGTGGGGCTACCTGACAACTACGATTAATTATAATTTATTAAAACACTGGCACAACTCACGGAACGCGTTTAGTAAAAACCTAAAATAATGTAATACACTTACAACCCTCTCGCAGCCTCATCAAATTGAGACCTCATCTTTATAGCTACGCCTTTAATACAGGCAATGTACTGCTTTTTATTTTGACTAATCGTTCTTAAAAAAATACCCCTTATTTCTTTTGCTAAATATCTCATCGGGCTAACACCATACGGCATAGTTCTTGGCACAAAGTCCATCATTCCCGAACACAGACCGGATTCAGCTACTAGTTCATATGTAAGGTTAAATAGCTGCTCATTCATGTGCCACGATTTAACTCGTTCGCCATAAAGTGGGACAAGAAAATCCTTTAGGTCTTGCCGTTCATATAAATTCATATCATCGCTCCTTGATGTTTTTAGCTATTAAATCGAGCTCCTTCTTAGATCCAGTAATTATTATCTTGTGTATCGTAGATTCATCAATAATAAATATTTGACCGTGGTTTTTATTATCATGGCCAGTTAAAATTTCTAACTTTCCTACTTTAAACTGTTTGACAGTATCGGGGTCATTACCTAGCCCGTCAGCTAGCTGCCTAGAGACAACTGCTAGCCATTCAGGTAATTTTGATCGCTTTTTATCATCATATATAGATCTAACAAATTCCACTTCTAAACCCGTTAGGTCAATTTGCTCGTAGAATGTTTCTGGGTCAAATACTTCATGCATAAACGACCAATCTTTATACTTAATAATCAAATCTGAGCTGCCATGCGAAATCAACAACGGAGCAGCAGGGTATTCAATCTTCAATCTTGCAGAAAGTATAAGGCTGTCAGCGAATGCTGTAGAAAAAAATAGAGATGAGATGAGAAATGAAGCTTTTAGTAAATTTTCCATTAAATGATACCCTTCTTTCCGTCCTAGTCAGAGGTCTTTAGATCCAATACAAATAATATCAACTTGCGCATTACACTACAAATACAGTGCTCTACTAAAATACATTCTTTCCAACAAAACCTTTAAAGACTGTCATAAAGGTGATTTGCAAATCAAACCACAATGACCAGTTACGAATATATTCCAGATCATATTTAACACGCTGTTCCATTTTATC
>Ga0316205_10001681_pt1 | contig 26342 bp, 24 predicted proteins | sample 3monthpyrite_MG_FD_204941 | JGI IMG/M metagenome (GOLD analysis project Ga0316205, IMG submission 204941) | Microbial mat bacterial communities from mineral coupon in-situ incubated in ocean water Damariscotta River, Maine, United States -... | ecosystem: Environmental > Aquatic > Marine >... | reverse complement strand
TGGATGACACGGCGACGGTGGGTGCCGTTCTGATCGACGCGGATGGCGATACTGTCAGCTACGACCCGAACGGCCAGTTCGAGAGCCTGGGCGTGGGGGAGACAGCGACAGACAGCTTCACCTACACGATCAGCGACGGCAATGGTGGCACGGATACGGCCACGGTCAATGTCACGATCACCGGGGTGAACGATGCGCCGGTCTTTGATGCGGCCGGGCCGTTTGCGATCGACGAAAACACGACCGACGTTGGCACGATCCAGGCATCGGATGTGGATGGTGACATGCTGACGTACAGCATCATCGGTGGCGCAGACGCGGCGCTCTTTTCCATCGACGAGAACAGCGGCGCGCTGTCCTTTATCACTGCGCCCGACTTTGAGGCGCCAGGTGATGTTGGCGCTGACAACACCTATGAGGTGCAGGTCGAGGTCTTTGACGGAACCGAGGCGGTAGACAACTTTGTCTTTGTCGATGTCCTTGACGTGGATGAAGGCGGCGGGGTGAATGTCATTCAGGGTACACCCATCGGCTTTGAGGTTCTTGTCGGCACCAGTGGTCAGGACGAAATCCGCTCGGGCGGAGGGTTCTACGACCGCATGACTGGTGGCGCGGATGCGGATCTGTTCGTCTTCGAAGCAATTGGAGGCGACGGACGTCAAACCGTCGAAATCATGGACTACGAAGTCGGTCTGGATTCAATCGATCTGGGCGGTCAAGGCGTCTTCTTCCAGTTCTCTGCCGGGGACACAACTTACGCCTATCTTGATGGAGGAGACTTCGACACGTTGATTGTCAAAGGGGCCTTCAGCTTTACAGATATTGATTTCGTGTAAAGGTAGAAATCGGTATTTGGAGGATTGCAAATTAAGACAATGATCTGTTCACGGGCAATTTGTTTCCAGTTTTCCAGATGGACAGACGCCTGAGAATCAAAGAGAATAAAGCAAGTCATGGGATATTTGAAATGTTCAAACGGTTAATAATTGCTGCGGTACTCACTTTCGGAATGCAAAGCGCGAATGCTGCGACACTTGATAGTGTAGAAGTTATTACTGGTGCGCCGCCTCTCGTCGGCACGGGCAGCGTGACGTCTGACGGATCTGGTGGTGTGTTTTTCTCCGGCTCCGGGTCTATTTTGGTCGATTTTTTTGTTGCGGTGTCAGCGAGTGACGCGAGCTTTTCCGCCACGTCGATTTCGTTTCCGCCGCCACCATCTCTGCCAATACCGATAATTAATACTCTCACGGCAGGCCCAGCCATCGACAGCAGTTCTTCTGCCGGTGTGGTTCAGTTTTTGTACAGTGCGACTTCAAATACGCTTGGGTCTGACTACGACCTGTTCCGCGTGTCCATCCTGCACAGTGGCGGCGATCTCTTTGGAACGTCACAGCAAACACAACTCGATGCGACGATAACCCTTGATGCTGTGCGCGACGTCCCGCCGATCCCGCTTCCCGCTGGCATCTGGTTGATGCTTTCTGGTGTTGGTGGCCTGATGTACTTTGGGCGCAGACGGGCTTGACCAAGCAGGCATCGTTGCGCTTGCCTTTGCTGTTGTCGCGTAGCCCTTAATTGTGAGATGAGAAATCCAACGAAATCAACGGCTGTGCTTTGCCCTTAAAGCGGCGAGCTTGAACCTTGAATCGGGGGATTCCCACTTGTTGTGATTTGTGATTCATCTCGTTGTGGGAGGATATTTCATGTCAGCAGCACTATCGTCAGAACTCCGGACGCGTTTTCGGGAATATCTTGAAGAAGGACTAAGCGGGCGCGCCGCTGCGGCCCGCTTGAGGCTATCTGCAGCGACGGGTGTCCGCTGGCAGCGAAAGTGGCGCGAGACGGGATCGGTTGCGCCGGGGGCTCAGGGTCGCCCTCCTGGCCAGGGCAAGCTTGCAGCGCATCAAGGGCTGCTTGAAGAACTAGTCGCACAGGACGGTGACATCACTTTGCCTGAACTTGCAGGAGCCCTAGCGTCCGTCACCGGCGTTGTCGCCCATGCCGCATCGATCGGACGGTTTCTGCGCAAGCTTGGGTATACGTACAAAAAAGTCACTGGTCGCAACCGGATACTACACGTCGCTCGAGGCGCCTTCGCGTTTGTCAGTGGCGCTTTGCCTGACACAGGCGGTGGCCCCCAAGGCGGAACTTCTGGCGGAATTGGCGTGCAATATTCCTTGGCCTACACAGGGGAAACCGCACGGCATCCACGTCGACAATGGCCGCGATTTCCGGTCGCGGGCCTTTGGGTCCGCATGTGCGGAATGGGGGATCGATCTGGTCTATCGACCGCCGGGAAGTCCTCACTTCGGAGGTCACGTCGAACGGTTGATCGGGACCATGATGGGGGCCGTTCACCTGTTACCGGGAACAACGCAATCCTCGGTCGCGGCCAAGGGCGACTATGACGCCGAAGGCATGGCCACGATGACCTTAAGCGAATTCGATCGCTGGTTTGCTCTGGAAATCTGCCGTTACAACAACAGCCTTCATTCAAGTCTTGGCTGCACGCCCGTTGCCAAATGGGAGCCGCTCTCAGAGCAAATGATGGGCGACATCCCCTTTGAAATAGAAGCCTCTCGGGTGAGCTTCCTTCCAAGCGAGCTGCGCAAGGTCAGGCGTGACGGCATCCATCTGTTCGAGATACGGTACTGGTCCGATGCCCTTGCAGGCCACATTGGGCGCGGGGATGGAAAGGTGGTCGTTCGCTACGATCCTCGCGATATCTCAATGATCTGGGTCGAATTGGACGATGGCCGATATGTTGAGGCGCGGTACCGAAACCTGGAAATTCCGTCCGTGTCACTCTGTGAATATCGCGAAGCCATGAGGAAGGCCCGTGCCTCTGGCAAGTCCGGGTCCAATGAGCTGGTCCTGGCTGAGTTGATCCGACAGCAACGCCAGATCGAAGCGGAAAGCCGGGGCCTGACGAAGGCCGAACGCCGATCCCGTGAAAGAAAAGGGACATTGGCGGGCACCAACTCGGCTGTCTCGACAACCGAAGGGCTGCGCGCGATCGACACGGGTGATACATCGCACCCATTGTTCAAGGTGGAGAGATGGTGACTTGAGGGCAGGGACAACAGAGGAAGACGGTCGGATCGCCCTCATTCAATCGGATATCTGGATCGGTTTTCAGCGGGCTGAACAAGTGTTGGACCGTTTGCAGGGCATGATCGAAGCGCCACGGCAAACCCGTTTGCCTGGGCTTCTTGTGCATGGCGCGTCCGGGATCGGAAAGACGATGAGCGCCCGCGCGCAAAATGTGGCATCCCTCGAAGTCCGTGTCATCGCGCTCTTGCGCGACCTTGGCCTGCGGACGATCATGATCGACGAGGTCCACAATCTCTTGGCCGGTACCCACCGCGAACAGCGCCGCTTTCTCAATGTTCTGCAGTATCTCAGCAATGAACTCGAAGTGTCGCTGGTCTGCCTCGGGGTCAACGAGGCCGTCGATGCCATCCGTGGTGATATCCAGCTTGCCGGGCGGCTGGACGAACATCATCTGCCAAACTGGCGCGATGATGCCGAGTTCTCGGACATGATTCAGACACTCATCGCGGCAATGCCCCTCGAGAAGAAATCCAATCTGAAGGTCAAGTCACTCAAGCAGATACTTGCGCTGACCAGCGGGGTGACTTCGCGTTTCTTCGCGCTGATCAAGAATTTCCATCGACGCCATTGTCACAGGTGATGAATGCATCACCGATGACGCAATCGCAAAATGGACGCCGGTTTGGTCGCGCCACGCGAACGCCGATCGGCGGCTCGAGAGGTCCGGGGTGTGAAGACGCGACCGCTGCCGAAGACTGTTGCGCCACTGCCAGACGAGTTGTTGTCAGGTTGGTTGTCTCGGCTGGCTGCGGCCAACTACTGTAATGACGCGGAACTGCTGGCTCATATCAAAATCGATACCGCGCATGGCACCGCCTTGGACTTCAACGTCGACGCGGTTGCGGCGGAGAAGATTGCCAACGCCGCACGGGTCGACCCAGATGTCGTGCGATCTTTGACCTTTCCAGCAATGACGCCACGAGAAGCCTCGCTGACGGCTCAGATGCCATTCCAGCATTGCCTGCAATGCTCCAGAGAGGGCCTTTCGCTCAGGCATTGGAGGCGGGCCTGGGCATTCGACTGTAAGGTTTGCGGGACGAGACTTGTGCAGAACCTTGGCAAAACCGGTGACGAACAAATATCTGAGAAACTGATATACCGAGCGCGCAGCGGGGCAGCGATGCTTGAGTGCGCCGCGCGATCACGCAGCCCCAAGCAACTTCGGCGCGCAATGCGCGCAGTCACCTTTGCCATGTCGCTAAAGACCTCCCGCGGGGATCCGTCGTTCGCTGTCCAGAACCCCAGATCGGAAGTAAGGGTGTTCTTCCTCGCCGCAATCGCCGCCGCTCGATCTCATCCCTTGGCTAAAGCAGCCATCGTCAGCCACAGCTTCGACGACTATGCAAGGGTTGCTCTCTTGCGCGCTTTCAATAAGGAGCAACGTCTGCTTGCCGCGGTTGATCACATCGCGCAAAGGCGCGTGAGAAGCGCAGGCCCCATGACAGCCGCATCTCGCATTTAGGGGCAAAAATTGTCGCCAATCGCGTCGCGTCTCAGATTTAAGGGCAACGCGACAGCTGTTGTCGCGGAAGAGATCAACGGCCTGGCGGAGACGAACGCCAAATGGGCCGAGGAAATCGCTACGCGCATGCGTGCCTGATGGGTTGGTTGCCGGTTGGCGGTAAAAAAATTTCGGTGAAATCACGTTGCTTTCCAGCCGGATGCCCTTGCGGTTCCGCGCGACTCGGACTAGACCGCTCAGACCGATTGGCGCGGGATGGAGCAGCCCGGTAGCTCGTCAGGCTCATAACCTGAAGGTCGTAGGTTCAAATCCTACTCCCGCAACCAAAATAAACACGCCAAATCAAACGCTTAAAGGCCACCGCAAGGTGGCCTTTTGCTTTTGCATTCCCGCACTGGAAGCACTGTGGAAGCAAACAGGGCGAAATGAGCACTGTGGTAGGGGCGCAACAGCAAAGCGATTCGCGTTCCTGCACCATAATCCGGTCAACTGCTCTCGAAACCGCATGGGTCAGCAGTCCCTGTCTCGTCCAACACTAAATACCGTCGCCAGTCGCCTCCCGGCGAAAAACACGTGGATTCTCCAACCGTTCAAATCCCGTAACCTAACGGTTCCGAACCGTGCGCCCAACCGTTGAGAACCGGCCGGTGCACCGCTCCCGTAACGTTATCAGTCAAAAGGGATAAGAAAATGACGACACCAGTAAGCCATGCCAAACTCGGCCTCATCCTGCCAGCCGTCCTGAACCCCGCAACCGCCGCCGTGCTTGGCATTGGGTTAATCGCCGTTGGCCTGTACCGAATGCTGCCTGACGACGACGAGGACGCAAACGCTAGTACAGTCCCGAGTAACGGTCCTCAGCCCGCTGTACTAACCGTTAAGGCCCAGTTACCAGAAATTGATCAAAGTGATGTTGTGCCGCTTCGCCAGCCGTCCAATGACGCACAGACAACGGCTGAAACTGATCCCAAAACGGCTCCCGCTTCGACCTCGGAAGCCGACCAAAGAGAGACCATCCGCATGGCAATGTCGGAGCTTGGAAAACGCAGCGCAGCTGCCCGAGCGAAGAAGAAAGCGCAACAGGATCAAATTGCTTGATTGCCCGTTCCCGGCCCATAAGAGACATTCATCGCAGTCACCAGCGCTGCAGTGCAGCTTCACCAGACCGGTCATTCGCTGCAGATGCGGAATCGGGATGCAGGCGAACTGGTAGTGTGCGGACTTTCCCGGCATTCATTTTTCGGACTTCGCTGACGCAGCATTTGCTCGCAGTCGCGGCACATGTGTTATTGCAACGCAGCGGTCGTCGTCGATGCGGTCATTCGTCGGCGTTGTTCTGACTGGAATCGAGACCGTGCTTTCGCCGCACGCTGTTCGGATAAACGAGTCGCGGGACCAAGCCGACCTTGCCTCCCCAAAGATCAATGGCCGCTTTCTTCAAGTTGAAAATGCAGCGAACAGCAGCTTTTGCCGGGTAGCAGTAATTCGCAGCGGGGACACATCTCGACGGAGGTAAGAAAAATGAAAGATTCGCTCCTCGAACGCGCCTATTGTCTAATGCGCGTGTTGTTTGATGGCCATGATGAATTCCGGCCTGCGTGATCGAAACCGGGTGTTAGGCTAGCGAGGACGATACCCGCTGAGTTGACCCGAATATCCACGCTTTCACACAGCGCATAGGTGTCGCCGATCAGCATTTAGCATCCCTCAGGAGATGGGAAATTCGCCGGGATTGTGGCGCAGCAGATCTTTCCCGAAAGCGCCTTCAGCCGATCAACTGAGTGTCCGGTGTCCATGACCTAGGCAGCCGCTTGCGGAAAAAATCGAGCATGATGTCGGCCCCGATGCCAGAATTCGCCCTTGGATCAGTGCCACTCTGCCTGAGACCCAAAACCTGTTTTGCCAGCTCATTGGCTACTCCAAATTCGTGTGGTTGGCGCGCATCGCATCCGCACTCAGGCCCATCTTGTCGCGCAGATGCAGGATGACCATCTCAAAAAACATAAACTGTGCGGCCTCGTAGAGCGAACCCATAGGCAATATGGATTGCTTGTCATTCCGGTCGTTTGCCATGGTCTGCGCTTCGAGATGTATGATGTGATCGACGCGACGGGGGGCCGGTCCATCGGGGGTTGCAGTGACGCACATGGTGGCAGCCCCTGCGGCTGTGGCGACCCCGATCAACCCCTCGACTGTGGAAAGCGCGCCCGGTCCGGCACTTACAAGAAGCAAATCGCCCGACCCCACAGGTGGCGTTGTCATGTCGCCCACCACATGAACGTCCAATCCCAGATGAAACAGGCGCATGGCGAGGGATTTCATCATCAAACCCTCGCGTCCCACGCCGTAAAGGGCGATCCGGTTGGCTGTCAGAAGCGGTGCGGCCATCGCCTCTACTTGCTGCGGTATAGCTCGATCCAACACGGCTCCGACTTCGGCAATGGCGGAGGCGGCTGTGGTGCTGAGGTTCATGGCATGGCCATCACATCGCCGGAAGGGAGCGCGGACACAACTGGAAAGCTGTCGTCTTGTTGCCGTCGGTTTGACCCAAGCTGCTGAGTACGCGCGAGGATGTTTGTGGGGTCATCACTCATCAAACGGTTTCCTCTCATAGGCTTGGACTTCCGTATACCAGCCTTTCAGTTTTCTTGCATCATTTGGATTTGTATCAATCTGCGAGCCACTGTACCTTCAGGCTGTCCTTTGGCGGCTTCGAGTTGAGGATGTCTGAAACCTCATTCAAGGGAAGCTTGTGCGACACAGCGCGTTCGATATCCATGCCCAAGCCAGAGATAATTTCGAGAGACCTTGGAATGTTGTGGTTAAGGGAATGGGACCCTGCGAGGGTCAATTGCCTGCGGAACACTTCAAAGGGCGATACATCGATTTTCGCATCTGACGGGCACACGCCAAAGAACAACCCCTTGCCACCGTTCGCCATGTAGTGGGTCACGCCGGAGGCAACGGCAGGGACGCCTGTGGCCTCAACCACAAGATCGGCGCGGTGGTGCCATGCTTGCAAGGCGTCTGACCCGGATGCCACGGCGTCAAAACCAAAACTGGATGCCAGATCGAGGCGGCTTTGTGCGATATCGACAAAGGCAACCTTGCCCACACCTTCGGCCCTAAGCGCCATGCCCATCAGCAGCCCCATTGGACCGGCCCCGAAAATCAGCGCCTCGTCCATCCAGGGTGCGTGTACAGCGTCGATGCCGTTCAGCACGCAGCCCATGGGTTCAGCGAGGGCTGCTTGCGCGAAACTCATGTCACCGATGGGATGCACGGCCGTGGCATTCACGACGCTGAGTTCAGCAAAGCCGCCGTGCGTTGTGACGCCGTAGGCACCAAGGTTTTCGCACAGATGCGCCCAGCCCCGGTGGCAGGCACGGCAGTTCCCGCATTCGAGGTTCGGATCAACGACGACCTGGTCCCCGGTGCTGACATTTGTGACGTCTGAGCCGACTTCGACCACGACGCCTGCGTATTCATGGCCGGGGACAACTGGAAACGCCCCTGTACCGTAGTTGTCCTTCAGCACTTCATAATCGGTGTGGCAGATACCGCTGGCTTTGACCTCGACCACCACTTCGGTTGCGTCTGGTTTTGGGTCTGGCAGATCGGTGAATTGAACTTGGTTCTTTGCGGTGAATACGATTGCTTTCATCGTCATTTATCCTTGCAGGTAGCGGGCCAAGGCGGTTTCCAAGCCATCCGACCAAATAAGCGACAGCCAATGATCAAAGCGGTCTTTGAACGCGGCATTGTCGGCCAGATCCCCATAGAGATCAGGTTGTTCAAGCCAGGCTTGCGGCTGGGTTTTTGCGGCAGTTGCGGCGGCAGTCAACCTGTCCCAGATCGGATCATTGGGCGCGATCTTTGTGCCGTCTTCGCGCGTGCCTTCGCACATGCGCGCCCAGATCGCTTGCGAAAGTGCCAGACCATCCATGGCATCGCCATTGTCCAACGCATCGCGCAGCGTGGGCAGGACAAACCCGGTTTGGCGCGATGATCCGTCAAAGGCCACCCTGCGGACAGTGTCTATGATTTCCGGGTTGGAAAAGCGGCTGTCCACCAGATCAACATATGCAGCTGGCGTCATGCCGGGCACGGGTTGGACTTGCAGGGCGATTTCGGTCTTGGCGGTTTTGCGCACGTAGGCACCGATCAAGGGATGATCCATGCAATCCGAGATGAACTCGACCGACAGGACCTCGCCTGCATTCGCCATAAGCTGGTGGCTGCCGTTCAGCAGACGTATCTTCATCGCCTCAAAGCTGTGCACGTCGTCGGTGAGGGTCGCGCCTACCTTTTCCCAAGCGGGGCGGCCTGCGCAAAAGGTGTCTTCGATCACCCATTGGCGGAAATTTTCGTGGGTGACAGGGGCTGCATCGGCAATGCCGAAGGTTTTGACCAATTCCAGCTCTTTGGGACCAGTGGCGGGCACGATGCAGTCGACCATGGAATTGGGGAACGTGCAGTTCGCATCGATCCAGTCCGCGAGGGCGTCATCAGACAGGCGGGCCAGTGACACCACGGTTTGGCGCAGGATGGTGCCGTTGCCTTGCAGGTTGTCGCAGCTTTGCGCGGTGAAGGGGCCAGTGCCCTTGTCACGCCGCACTTTGAGGGCTGCGATCATGGCCCCGAAGGCCGTGCGGGGGCGGTCGGGATGCGCCGCGTCATGCTGCATATCGGGGTGTTCGGGATCAAAGGCCTTGCTGACCGGGTCGATGTAATATCCGCCCTCGGTGACAGTCAGTGCCACGATGCGGATTGCGGGGTCGGCCATCTGCGCGATCAGGGCGGCGTTGTCTTCCTCGACAGGGACGAAGCCAATCATCGAACCGACAATCTCTGCGGAACTGCCTTTTGGGTCCAGCTCAATCAATGTCGTCAGGTAGTCCTGTGCGGCCAGCCGCTCGCGTTGGGCGGCGTCGCCTGCACGAACGCCTGCGCCGATGATACCCCAGTCCATCGCCTCGCCCTGTTGCATCAGGCGATGCAGATACCACGCCTGATGCGCGCGATGAAAATTGCCCAAACCGATGTGTACGATACCGGGGGTGATGGCTGTGCGATCATAGGTCGGGCCGAGCACGCGCCCGGGCAAATCCTGCAACATCGCGTCAGAGAGTTTTTGCATCGTGTCCTGCATTTGGTCGCACCTTTCCCTCCGGCAGAACCGGCGGCTCTTTTTCGTCTCTTTGGTTTGGTTACAGACGAAGGCCGTCTGCACCGAATTTATGAATAAGGTCTGCATTCGGCGTCAGATAAACGGTGTCGCCATGCTTGACGGCGATGTCCCCGACAGTCCGCACTGTCATTGGATCACAGCCTGCAACCCCGTGAATGTGGATGAACGTATCAGACCCCAGATGTTCGGCCACGCCCACGGTGCCCTGCCATTGACCTTCGGTCGTGGACACTTCGATATGTTCGGGGCGGATGCCGATGGTATGGGCATCGTGTTTGGCGGCCTCGGGACCTTCGATCAGGTTCATTTTTGGGCTACCGATGAAACCGGCGACAAACTTGTTGCGTGGCGTGCGGTAAAGCTCAAGCGGGCTGCCCACCTGTTCGATCACACCTGCCTGCAAGACGACGATCTTGTCGGCCATTGTCATGGCTTCGACCTGATCGTGGGTCACATAGATCATGGTGGTTTCCAGCTTTTTGTGAAGCTCGCCAATCTCCATCCGCATGCCGACACGCAGGGCCGCATCAAGGTTCGACAGCGGTTCGTCGAACAGGAAGGCGGCGGGTTCACGCACAATGGCACGGCCAATCGCAACACGCTGACGCTGACCACCGGACAGCTGGCCGGGCTTGCGATCCAGATAGTCCGTGAGGTTCAGCGCCTTGGCCGCACTTTCGATACGGCGCTTTTGCTCATCCTCTGGCATCTTGGCCATCTTCATCGGAAACGCGATGTTTTTACGCACCGACATGTGCGGGTAAAGGGCGTAGGACTGGAACACCATGGCCAGCCCGCGTTTGGCAGGCGGCAAGTCGGTCGCATCCGCGCCGTCAATGTCGATATTGCCGCCACTTGTGTCCTCAAGTCCCGCGATCAGGCGCAAGAGCGTGGACTTGCCGCACCCCGATGGGCCGACGAAAACCGTAAACTCGCCGTCTTCGATGGTCAGATCCAGCGGGGGGATGACCTCGACCTCACCAAATTTCTTCTGAACCTGTTTAAGCTGTATGCGTCCCATATTTCAGTTCCTTACTTCACAGCGCCGAAGGTCAGACCTCGGACGAGTTGTTTCTGGCTGAACCAGCCCATAATGAGGATTGGCGCAATCGCCATGATCGAAGCCGCACTCAGCTTGGCGTAAAACAGGCCTTCGGGGCTGGAGTAGCTGGCAATGAAGGCCGTGAGCGGCGCTGCCTTGGCGGAGGTCAGGTTCAGCGTCCAGAAGGCTTCGTTCCAGGCCAGAATGATGTTCAGCAAGGCGGTGGACGCCATGCCGGGGATCGCCATTGGCGTGAGGACATAGAGCACTTCGTCTTTCAACGAGGCACCATCCATCCGCGCGGCCTCAAGGATTTCGCCGGGGATTTCCTTGAAATATGTGTAGAGCATCCAAATGATGATCGGCAGGTTGATCATCATCAGCACAAAGACCAGCATGGCGCGGTTGTCGAGGATGTCGAACTTGATACAGATCAGATAGATCGGGATGATAACGCCCACAGGCGGCAACATCTTGGTCGACAGCATCCACATCAGCACGTCTTTGGTGCGTTTGGCGGGCACAAAGGCCATCGACCATGCCGCCGGGATGGCGATCATAAGGCCAAGGATGGTCGAGCCGACCGAGATAATCACAGAGTTCATGAAGAACTTGAAGTAATCCGAGCGTGCCTGCACAGCCGAATAGCCTTCGGTCGTCCAGCCACTGCCGAACAGGACTTCTAAGGGTGCGCGAACGGCATCTTCTTCGGTCTTGAACGACAGGATCAGGATCCACAGGATGGGGAAGAACATGAAGAACCCAAGCGTGCCTGCGACGGCGGTGTTGGATATCTTCTTATTGGTCGAGATTGCACGTGCCATGTCTGTTCCTCCCTTATGCGTCGAGGTTCTTGCCGATCATCCGCATCAGGAAGAATGCGACGATATTGGCAAGAATGATTGCGACGACCCCACCGGCGCTGCCGATGCCAACGTCAAATTGCAGCAGCGACGACACGTAGATCAGATAGGTGAGGTTGGTTGTCGCCACGCCCGGACCGCCGTTGGTGGTCACCAGGATTTCAGCGAAAATCGACAACAAGAAGATGGTCTGGATCAGGATCACCACCGTGATCGCGCGCGCCAGATGCGGCAGCATGATGTACCAAAAGCGGCTGCTCCATCTGGCGCCATCCATCTCGGCGGCCTCCAGTTGTTCCTGATCCAGCGATTGCAAAGCGGTCAGCAGGATCAGCGTCGCAAAGGGCAGCCACATCCACGAGACGATGAAGATGATGGATGCCATCGGAATTTGCCCGAAGAAGTCGATCGGCTCAAACCCGAGACCGGTGGCGATTTGTCCAAATATTCCGTTCACCGGATTCATGAACATGTTCTTCCAGACCAGACCAGACACCGTTGGCATAACGAAAAAGGGCGCAATCACCATGATCCGGATGATGCCGGTCCCAAACATCGGACGGTCAAGGATCAGCGCAAAACAAACACCACCAATTGTGGTGATCGTGAGGACACCGCCGACAAGAATAAGCGTGTTCCACATCGCGGCACTGAAACTGGGGTCTGTGAAGAACCAGTAGTAGTTCTCCCACCCTACAAAAGGCGTCGGGGCACCCGGTTGCAGCAGATTGTATCGCAGAAACGAAAAATAAAGCGTCATGCCCAGTGGAATGATCATCCAGCCCAGCAGCAGGATCACCGCAGGGGATATCATCAATCGGGCAGAAGATCTGGAAGCTTTGGTCGACATTCGCTCGCCCTCCCAAACGAAGTTTCAGTCAGCACTTGAGGAAAGACCTTGAGTGGGTCTTTGCCAAAACGCTAGAAAAATTGGGGGTATCTAAGCGGGCCAGCGCAAAACGCACCGACCCGCTCAGTGTAAAAGAGGTTACTTGATGTAGCCAGCTTTCGTCATTTCGCGCACAGCGAACTTTTGGCTGTTTGCAAGCGCTTCTTCGACGGTCGCCTGACCAGCCAAAGCCGCAGCAACCTGCTGACCCACGTAGTTGCCGATGCCCTGGAATTCAGGGATCGCGACAAACTGAACACCAGTGTATGGCACTGGGTCACGTGTTGGGTCTGCGGGGTTTACCGACAGGATTGCGTCCACGATTGTGGTTGCGAAAGGGGCCGCTTCCAGACGACGGGGGTCTTGCTCAACGGACTTGCGTGTGCCCGAAGGAACAGCAACCCAGCCTTTGCTCTCGCCAACCATCTCGAAGTATTCCTTCGACGTTGCCCACTTCAGGAAGCTTTTGGCTTCGTCCACTTTCTTGGAGCTTGCGGGGATCGCCAGCGCCCAGGACCAGAACCAGCCAGTGCCTTTGTCGGTCACTTGCTTTGGAGCCTGGAAGAAGTCGGTCACGTCAGCAACAGACGAGGTGTCTGGGTTGCGAACGTCGCCAGCGGCGGAAGTCGCGTCAACCCAAGTTGCGCATTTGCCGTCTTTGAACAGCGCACGGTTTTCGTTGTGACCGTTTGCGGATGCACCGGGAGGGCCCGAGTTGTTCATCAGGTCAACGTAGTAGGTGACAGCTGCATTCCACTCAGGAGAATCGAGCTGTGGGTTCCAGTCCATGTCGAACCAGTCCGCACCAAATGCGTTTGCCACGGTGCCGACAAAGGCCATGTTTTCGCCCCAGCCGGCTTTGCCGCGCTGGCATGTGCCGTAGATGCCGTTTTCCGGATCGTGCAGCTTGGCTGCCATTTCAGCGAACTCTTCGTAAGTTGGCTGCGATGTTGGAACAGCAACGCCAGCTTTTTCGAACAGGTCCGTGCGATAGAACGTGAAAGATGTCTCAGAGTACAAAGGCAGCGCGTAAAGGTTGCCATTTGCGGACAGACCATTGCGGACCAGCGGGAACACGTCCTCCAAATCATAGTTGGCGTCATCAGCAAAGTCGTTCAGGGGTGTGAGCCAGTCTTTGGCGCCCCAGATCGGCGTCTCGTAAGCACCGATGAACATGATGTCGAACGACCCACCACCTGTGGCGATGTCTGTCGTTGTGCGCTGACGCAGCACGTTTTCTTCCAGAACAACCCAGTTGATGGTGTTGCCGGTTGCTTCTTCCCACGCGGGCGCAAGCTCTTGCATGGTGATCATGTCAGCGTTGTTCACGGTGGCGATTGTGATTTCTTCGGCGGACGCGATGCCCGCGACGAGGCCGAAGCCGACCGCAGAGGTCAGTAGTGTGTTTTTGATAGACATAGCGTCCTCCCTTTTGACACGTGCAAAAACTAGTTTGGTGAGGGGCCGTGAGTCAAGACATTTTTTGCACGTGCCAAAAAAATGAAATTTTAGGATTCCACGACTTGTAGAAATCACAGCAAAATCAGGCGGATTCGCGTACTTTCAACGAGCCGTCTCTCAGAAATTTGACTCCGGCGCCTTCTCTGCCATTGCGTACGCGGCTGATGAGCAGCTCCACGGTATCACGCCCGATGACGTCAACCTCTTGAGCAACGGTGGTGAGTGCAGGGAAAATATATCGACTTAGTGGGTGATCATCATGGCCTGCAATCCGCAAGTTTCCCTTTGCTTCACCATTCCGAGCAAAGAAAAGCCCATGAGTATTGGCGGCCCGAATCGCTCCGATGGCGATGCGGTCATTCGCACATAGGACTGTCGCATCGACATATCGTCCATGACTAAAGTGGTCGTCCATGACCTCAAAGCCGTAGCGCTCAAACTCCCAAGACTCCGCGTCACCGGAGGTCTCGATCAACACGCCGTCGTGACCATTCTCTGCCATTCGCGCCAAATAGGCGTTCTGTCGCTCTAACGCGTTCGAATTCAGCTTTGGCATAGAAAGAAAGGCGGGGGCGGCGCCAGTTCGACACAGATAGTCCACCATAATGCCAACGCTGTTTGTGTTGTCTGTCCCGACAAAGTCAGCGTTCGGCAGCGCCTCGCCCGGCATGGAATCGGCGAATACAATTGGGAAATCCTCTCCGGCCGCCTCAAAGGCTGCGTGGTTCCCGTTCGAACCCAGAGGCGCCACAATCGCCCCGTCAACGTTCATTGAGCGGAGCTTGCGCAACGCTTGCTCTTCAGAGGACGGATCTCCGTGCGAGCTTTGGGTGATGATTGTGAACCCAGCCTCGCGGGCCGCAACTTCAATCGAATCGAGCAGGCTGGCAAAGAACAGATCTTCGAAATGCGGAATCACGACGCCGATCAGTCCGGTTGATTTTCTGTTCTGGCGTGTCGCGAGAAAGTTGTACACATAATCGACTTGCGCTAGGCGCTCTTTGATCTTCTTCGCCGTCGACGGCAGCACGCTTTTTTCGTCTTCAAAGTAGCGCGCCAAGGTGGGGCGCGAGATGGAAATCGCTTGGGAAAGCTCTTTCATTGTGTGAATTTTGGGCTTGTTCATGCGATTAACTCAGGTGCCTTGCGCGCAGATCGAAAGAGATTAAACAAGAGTATGCCATAACTTTTGACATGTGCAAAAAGATAATTTATGTGCTTTCCCCAGAAGGGGAGATCTATGCCACGCACACCCGCAATTGCAACAGTCGGAGAGATACTCGTCGAATTCGTTTCGCACCAGCAAAACTGCGGTTTGCGGCAGGTTGCTGAGTATTCCGGCCCCTACCCCAGCGGTGCGCCCGCAATCTTTCTTGATCAGGCCGCTAGGATGGGCGCGCAGACCGAGATGATTGGCGGTGTCGGGGACGACGGATTCGGGCACTCCGTTCTCGACCGTCTCAAATCCGATGGTGTTGGAACGCGCGGGGTGACGGTGAACAGTGATCGCACCACCGGAGTCGCGTTTGTGTCCTATTATGACGATGGGTCGCGTGATTTTATATTCCACATGGAAGGCACTGCATCCGATCATTTCACGGTGCCCGAAAACCTGCTTGATCCCGCAAACACCATCCTGCACGTGTCTGCCGCATCGCTTGGCAATGCGCGGATGCGCGACATGATCCTTGCGACCATGCGGGCCGTAGATGCCGCTGGCGGTCAGATCAGTTGCGATCCAAACGCGCGCCCGGAACTGATGCGTGATGACGCCGTGCGCAGCGCATTGAACGAGGCGATGGAGTGCAGCACATATCTGATGCCCTCAACCAGCGATCTGTCATTTCTGTTTCCAGATCTTTCTGAAGACGAGGCAGTCGAACGCCTTTTGAATGCCAAGGCCGAAATCATCGTGATCAAACGTGGGGCGGGCGGTGCCACGGTCGTGTCCGGCGATGCGCGCCACGACTTTGCAGGTCATAACGTCGAAGAGGTCGATCCCACAGGCGCCGGCGATTGCTTTGGCGGGACCTTCATTTCCCTGCTGGCCCAAGGTGCCTCCCTGCAGGATGCGGGCACCCAAGCCAATGCAGCAGGCGCGCTTGCCGTCACAAAACGTGGCCCCATGGAGGGCAATTCCAGCCCGTCCGAACTGGCCGCTTTCCTGAACACCCAAAAAAGTGAGAATGTCGCATGAGCCTTGTCCACGATCTGATCGCGCGCAACCGCGCTGGTGAAGCTGTTGGATTGACCTGCTTTTGCACAGCAAACGAACACGTGCTGCGCGCAGTTCTGTCCTACGCAAAACGCACCGGTTTGCCGACTGTGATCGAGGCGACCTGCAATCAGGTCAATCAATACGGCGGCTACACGGGCATGACCGCTGCCGATTTCATGGCCTGGTTGACCCAGATGGCATCAGAGGCGGGTGTGCCGATGGATCAACTGATCCTTGGCGGTGACCACCTTGGCCCGAACGTCTGGAAGGACGAACCGCTGGATGTGGCCATGGAAAAGTCGCGCGCGCTGGTGAAATCCTACGTGCAGGCCGGGTTCAAGAAGATCCACCTTGATACCAGCATGGCCTGCGGCGGCGAGCCAAACCCGACATTTGCACAGATCGCCGAACGCGCCGCTGACCTGTGCGCCGTGGCCGAGGCCCATGCGCCCAACCCGGATGATCTGTTTTATATCATAGGGACTGAAGTGCCCATTCCCGGCGGCGAAACCGAAGAGCCGGATGCGCTGGATGTCACATCGGTTGCGCGTTTCCGCGACACCATCCAAACGCACCGCGATGCCTGGGCGGCACGCGGGCTTGATGCTGCATGGTCGCGCATCGTCTCCGTTGTCACCCAACCGGGCGTCGATTTTGGCCATACCTCGATCTACCCCTTTGTCCCAGAAAAGGCGCAGCCGCTTGCCGACGCGATCCTCACAGAGGACGGCCTGACCTACGAGGCGCATTCGACCGATTATCAGTCAACGGACGCCTTGGCTGAATTGGTCAAGAACCATTTCTTCTTTCTCAAGGTAGGACCCGAACTGACCTTCCGTTTCCGCGAAGCGATCTGGGCGCTGGCGCAGGTAGAGGCGCAGCTTGATGTCGCCGAGCCATCCAACATCCGCGAAGTCTTTGAGGCGCAAATGACCGCGGACCCCGGCTACTGGCAAAGCTACTACAGTGGCGACGCGCGCGAGGTGCAATTGCTGAGAACCTACAGCTATAGCGACCGGATTCGTTACTATTGGACGGATCCAAAGATTGCCGCCGCTCTCGAAGCACTGATTATCAACCTCAAATCAAACAGCCCACCAGAAACCTTGATTTCACAGGCGTTTACGGGTCTCGAATTCGGTCACATGAGCAACGACCCCGCAGCACTTATTGAACACCACGTCCAACGCTGCATTGGACGGTATTTTGACGCAGCGGGATCAGGAAACGCTTGATATTGACGCAATCCACCGGCCACCGGAGTTACTGTGGGGCGTTGGACTTTTGGGAAATGTGCCTTCCAAAACTCCCTTCAAGCCAAACTGGAGCAGCCTGTTGACGTCTGCAATAAAACAACGTTGGCAACAGACGATCTTTAAGTCGGTCAACTGGCGAACGCTGCTGCCATTGTATTGGACGACACCTGTGCAGCATTGTGCCAATGAATAATCAGCACAATGCTGCAACATGCGTGAATGACCGTTTCTTTCGCCGCGCGGGGGTATGGCAGTTCTCGGCACGCCGCATTTTTTGTGCTGCGAGCGCTCGCAGCACAAAATTACAATGCCCGGGTTGGGCTCACAGCCAGCATTCGCCGCACGATCTACGATTGGCTGGTCTGGGAAGGAGTGCTGTTCGCCGCGCCGGGCACCAATTGGCAAGACGCGGACAGAGCCGCCTTTTGCTCTTGCAGCTATTGCTGACGCAGAAAACCATCGCAGGCCCCGCGTTGGATTTGCGGCGTTGCAGTAATTTTCTCGTTTCCAGTCATTCAACTGCACAGGCAACGCCGAATTCCGAACCGTGAATTTGCTGCGCATCTGGTCAATGATCAAGGAGCAGGACGGAGCCTCCGATCACATTAGATCACGAGGTGACGACTTACCCGTTGATCACGGCCAGCCTCGCCGCCATCGAGTGTGTTTAAGTCAAACATAAGACTTGGCCCTCCATTTTCAGGGAGGGCTTCTTGCAAGACTGCCTCGACTAGCGAAAAAGGGCCTCCTACACCTGTTCCCAGTGACGAGGCAGCATTTGTAACGCTACAAATTCGGGTGGTTCAGACCCTCATGCAAATATTCCGGGGTCGATCCGGTCTACTGGGGTTATGACGTCGGCGGGAATATTTAGGCGCTTGGCGGCTTTTCGCAGGCTTTCCGGGTCGGGCGCTTCGTAAAGGCAATACGTCTTGCGCTTATCGGCGCTCAGGAACGAAAAAATCCATTCGACGCCTTCTTCGTCGTTTATCTCTTTGATCTTTAACTTGTCATCGTCGGTCGTGATGAGCTGTTCGGCGAAGTTTCTTTCAATAATGTATCTTGGCATGTTTCACCTTATAAAATGTTTGCGCAAACCTTAAGCCGACTGACCTTCGAGCTTGGACTTTAGTGAAATCATACCCAGATTTTGAGAAGTTGCCAACGCTTCGGCCTCTAGCAGAAATGCGCGCTCGGCATCCTGCTTGCGACCGCGCCGGCGCAGGGCGGCTGCATAAGCTGCCTTGCTATGGGCAATCCATGGCGGGGATTTCATGCGTTCATCGATTTGGATGGCGGTTTCAAACATCTTTTCAGACGTGTCCCAGTCGCCCAACAGCCCGGCAAGGCTGCCCAATCTACGCGCGCCCGACCCGATACAGACCGTTGTTGCACCGGCGGTAATTGTGAGATGTTCATAGGGGGCCAGCATGTCGTAGATAGTCTTGGCATGTTCCTGATGCTCCACTACCACGCAGATATCGGCCAGATACGACAGCGTTGTGGAATACATGGCATCGGGCGACAATTTGAAACCTGTTTCGGCCAGCTCGTCCAAAATGCGTTCAGCCGGTTCCTTGTAACCCAGTTCGGCGGCGATGAGACCCAATCCGGGTTTCCATTTAACGTCTTCAGGGTTGTCTGACATCAGCTGCTTGATGACCGGTGCGACTTCATGCAACCGGGCTTGCTCGCGCCTGATCGTAAACATCTGCACACCGTAAACGCCGTCCATATGTTCGCCATGTGTATGGCGACCGACTTGCACGGCTTCGTTGGCGAATTGCTCGGCCTGCTCAAATTTTCCTTCAAGTATGGCAATCATTGCCCGGGCATTAAGCTGAACCCAATACAGTTGACGATGGTTATCTTTGTTGGAGATCTCGGTCAAAAGCTCCAGTGAGTGATCCATCAGCTGGCGGTCGGCCATTTCGGCGCCGACAAACAGACTCAGCGTTCGATCTCTGCCCTGATCAATACTCCCAATTTTTTGCGCAACCTGATGCATCGCGTCCAGGTTCTTTCGCCAATTAGGCACATCATTTTTCGGCCGCGCAACAAATGGCGCTCCATAGCGCGCCATCATGACGGCGAACTGGGATTTATGATCGCCCAGTTTTGCGGCAAGTTCGAGGCATTGCTGACTATAGTTGGCGCTCGCCTCAAACTGTCCGGTAAACGTGTAGGCCTTGGCAAGCTGGCTCATCAACTTGCACCGACGGATATCGTCGTGATCCGGCAAATCATTCAAAGCGGCCAGGCACAGCCTGATGGCTTCCTCGTGTTCTTCGTTTTCCATCATGCTTGATTCGGCAAAATAGTAGGCAGCGTCGGCCGCAAGATCAGTGTTACCAATCTTGTTCGCCGCTACCCAAGCCTGTTTGAGCGTGGCAACTCCATCCGGCAGCCGACCAATGCTATCATAGCTCCGCCCGACCAGCATTGTCGCAGAAATCATTTCGACGCTATCTTCGCCGCCCAGATTGCCCGCCGCTTCAAAAGTCTCTTTCGCGTTCACCATCGCTTCCTGACTAGCTGATCGCGCAAGCGCCATTTCAGTGGCAGAGCGCCAACGCTCATAGGCCGCCTGCCAGTCTTCTGCCGCGGTCAGGTGGTGCGCAACCAATTCCGGCCGGCGTTCAATTTCTGCAGATCGAAGCTGTGTCAGAGCCCCCGCGACGTTTGCATGCTGCTCGCGCCGGGTTGACGTCAACATCGATTGGTAAGCCGTATCGCGGATCAGCGCATGCCGGAAAATAAAGTGGCCACGGTTGTGACCGCTTTCAAAGATCAGACCCGACTTACAAAGCTCATCCAGGCAGGCTTGAATATCCGCCGCGCTGTTCTCCATCGCCGCGCTCAGCAAATCGGGCTCAAACTCCCGGCCGATCACCGAACCTGTCAGGGCCACCTGTTTTGCGTTTTGCGACACCGCGTCGAGACGCGCCATCAACGTACCCTTCAACGATGACGGCACATGGAGTTCTCCCTTTTCGCCGGATGACACGATGGCGCGTGTCAATTCCTCGACGAATAGTGGGACGCCATCCGTTTTTTCGACAATCGTCTCAACAAGATCTTTGTCCGGTTCACTCCCTGAGATATTCCGAACCAAATTGGCAACATGTTCAGAGTCAAATCGACGCAGTTGCAGCGTTTGCACATGAGCATCGCCTTCATCTTGGCCCAACTCCCAACCCGGTCTGTGGGTGATTAACATCATCAACGGGAGATCGGCGCAAATGGCTTTGAAACGGGCCAGAAGAGCGTTGGTCGACGGGTCGATCCAATGTGCGTCTTCAACGAACAGGATCACAGGGCGTGCGTTTGAGCGGACCTTAACAGTGTCAATAAGTGTCTGAATTGTAATGTCACGCTGCTCCTGCGGGGACATCTCCAGTATTTGTTGCGCAACAGCGCTGCGCGGCGCAACCAAAGCGGCAAAGACCGGAAGTACCTGATCCAGATTCAGTCCATGTCTGGTTTTCAGCAATGCCTGCACAAGTTCCAAAACGCGATCATCGTCGAAGCCGGGTTCAACCTTGGCGTCCTGAGAAATGCGCTCTGCAACGGGGTGGAACGGGCTACTGGTCAGGTATGGCGAACAGTTCAGCCGTATTATGTCTGCATTTTCCGAAATCGCCTCATCCGTCAGGAACTCTTCCGTCAGACGGGATTTGCCGATACCCGCCTCCCCCGCGAGCAGCACAACTTCGCCTTTCCCATTTTTGGCGCGCTGCCAAGCCTGCTGAAGGATACCATTCTCGAGATTTCGACCAACCAGCACGCTATTTGCGTCCTCACGGTGCGCGGCGCGAAACCTGCTTTTCGCACTGCGTTCGGCGACTACCTGCAAGAGCGTACGGGGTGTGTTGAAGCCCTTGAGCGCGACCTGCCCGAGAGCAGAAAACTCAAAAATGCGCCGTAGCGCCGCTTCGGTTTCCTCTTCGGGCAATACGATCGTGTTGGGAGGGGCATGCTCCTGAATCCTTGCCGCCAAGTTAACGATCGGGCCGGTCATCGCACCTGCTTCGTAAGTATTTTCTCCGATTGTGTCACCTACGACCACGTCACCGCTTGCGACACCTAACCGGACCGCCAATGGTTCACCTTCCGGCGTTTCCAGTTCTTTCACACGCTGCACCGCATCCAACCCGGCTTTGACCGCGCGAACCGCATGATCTTCATAAGCGCTCGGCCATCCAAAAAACACCAACAGGCCGTCGCCAAGATATTTCGCAACGTACCCTCCGTAGCGGCTAACTGCTCCAGCCACGGCATCCTGATATCGCTGCAACAGGACGCGCATATCTTCAGGGTCCAAACGATTGGTGAGGCTCGTTGAATCAACGAGGTCAGCAAAAAGAACTGTCAGATGGCGGCGTTCGGCAAGAGCGGTTGCATTCGGCTTTGGCGAGACCGCAGAGTCTGTCGAGACTTGGTTATGACTGCGCGAAAGTCCAGACGGAACTGCTCGCTCATCCAACGCGCCAGCTTTAGGCGCCGACGAAAGACCTGTGGGGCCGCTTTGCAGCTCTTGGATCGCGGCCAGAATAATCTTTCTATGGCCCAAGCTTACACCCAGTTCTTTCAAATCGTCACTAGTAAGCAACGGCAAAACTCTGTCGTCTACATCATTTTGGGCGAATGAATCTGTGTAATGATCCAATCCTAGTTCGATTAGCCATGCGTCGACGTTTGATGCCATGCTGATGACCATGCTTGTTTGTGAAGCTCCGATCAAGATAATGATCCCGGTACGGAAGCGACACCACCAAGCGCAGCGCGATAGGTAATTAGGTTTGGGAACTCATTTTGCGTTGCCATTCAACGCATTATATTGTGATCGATTTGGAGGGTGCAGACACGCTCTGCGCAACAGTCACGTCAAGCGGGTTTGTCCGCAAAACTGCCATAGGGGCCAAAACTGTCTTCGGATTCTATTCCAACGACCGCTTTCACTCCTGCGGAGCAGATTGTCACCCGAGCCAGCAAACTCGATTTTTGTGCTGCATCGGCAAACTTGGGAATCTGGACACGTCTGCACTGGGCTCACCCGGCACCTTCGCCTCATGATGCACGAAAGACCTTTCTTAGATACCTTGCCGTTCGCCGCACCACACAAAAGCTGGAAAGTCGCGGGACCAAGCTGACCTTGGCCTTCGTTCGTGTTAGGGAAGGTCATATGTTTAGCTAAAGGTTTTAGATTTGAACAACGAACCATTCTACAAGGCGCACTGGCGCGAGATTGAAGCTGACCGGATGTCTTCGTATCGCGAAGGATTTGGTTGGGACCAGGCAACGGAAAACCTCTTTCGTCCCGCCGATATCGCCACAGGCCAATCCGTCGCTGATTTTGGTTGTGGCCCTGGCAAGGTTTCAGTGGCACTTGCCGAGAAAGTTGGACCTAGCGGACACGTCCATGCAATTGATATCAACGCCGAGTTTCTTGAGATAGTGCGAGCGAATGCCGTAAACGCTGGCGTCGGTGATCGAATGACAACCTATTTGAATGACGGTATTTCGCTCCCCATAGAAAGTGCTTCCCTTGACCGGATCGTTGCCCGAAATGCTATCATGTACGTCGACGAGCCCATTGAAACAATGAAGGAATTTCGCCGCGTGCTTCGCCCGGGGGGACTGGCCCACGCAATCGAGGGCGATTGGTATATGATGGTTGCCGAACCGGTTGCTCATGATCCATGGAGAGCCTTCGTCAAAGCCGCCTCACATGCCTGTCGAAGTTCGGACATTGGTAGGAAACTCTACGGCGCATTTGTCGAAGCTGGCTTCGGAGGCATTCAGGTCTCAATCGTGGCCAATGCCGATGTCGACGGTCGGCTCCTTGGTATGATCCGCAATATGGCGAAATACGCTATTGAGAGCGGGATGATCCCCCAAGAGAAATGCGATCAGGTCGTTTCCGCGTTGGAGCATGGTCTTTCCAACGGATCCTACTTGGTCGTTTCCCCTCAATTCGTGGTGACAGGGCAGAAGCCCAGTTAGAACAAGATTTCGGTTAACAAAACAGGTCCGCTTTGGGCTCGGTACCAATCACCGTCGCACGAAAGACAAATAACCGCTTCAAAATGGCGAACGGCAGCGCCGCTCGCCGAGGTAGGTTAGATATCTATTCGCTCTGCAATGCTCAAAGCATCTTCGAGTTCGACGCCCAGGTATCGAACCGTGCTGTCAACCTTGGTGTGACCGAGCAGCAGTTGGACGGCCCGGAGATTGCCAGTCTTGCGATAAATCTCTGCTGCCTTTGTACGGCGCAACGAGTGCGTGCCGTATCCGCTCGGCTCCAACCCTATCGCCGTCACCCAGCCCCGAACAATTCGACCGTACTGGCGCGTCGATATATGTGGGCGGTCGTGGAACCGACTTGGAAACAAGAACCGGCAAGCGAACATCTCGGGTGATTTGATCCAAGTCAGGACTGTTTCGCGGGTGTTTTCTGTTAGTTCGAACTGAACGGCTCGCTTTGTCTTGGTTTGGATGACTGAAACCCGCTCGCGGACGCGCTCGTCTTTGACGAGATCGCTCACCGCAAGTTTGACCAAATCGCAGCCGCGCAACTTGCTGTCGATGGCGACGTTGAACAAAGCCAGATCTCGCAAATTGCCCGCGAGTTCTAGCCGTGCCCGGATCGCCCAGACCTGCTTTGGCAGCAAAGGCCGTTTTTGACCGATAATCCGCCCCTTGTTCCAGGCTCTGTGTTTCGGGGTGACAGCGGGAAGTTGGACTCTTGGCATGATATGCCCTCCGATCCTCCCTCCGCGCCCAGTCATCAGCACCGTGCCGACAGTGTGATGGTACCAGCTAGAAGCAAGGTCGGTTCATGGGAGTCTACTGAACGTTCGGTTGCCGCGCGCGCATTCGGCCGATGAGAGCCCAAGATTGCCATTTCTCATGACAGGCTTTGTCAAGTTTTCCGTTCGCGCGCATCGGCCAAGAAACTTTCGAGTTCGCTTTGAAAAGTGCGGGATTTCTCAGTAATCCAACTGATGAAGCTTTCCCTGAATTCATCCTCGGAACGCGACGATGTCCAGACGAGGCGATAGGCATATCGGGTTTCATGTCTGAGCGACCCTCCAAAAGGCAGAACTAGTCTGCCATCACGTAGGGAGCCAAACGCTTCCACGACCCCACAAAGCGCCAAGCCTTGACCTGCCGCAACGGCCTGAAGTCCCGAACCGGTTCGTGACAACCTGATCCCGTGGCTCAAATGTTTCGGATCAAACCCAAATTCTTTTCCCCAATTTTCAAAACCAACCCAGCCGGGGTCTTTCGTTCTGTGGGTGATGTGAAGCAGAGGAATATCCGCCAACGACCTCAAACTCGGGTTTAGCGAATATCGGTGCTTAAAATCCGGCGAGCAGACAGGTACAACAAAATCCCCGAACAGGATGCGTTCCTCAAATTGGCTGCCGCTGGCAGGTCCATAGCGAATTGCTAAGTCAAAATCTTCCACCAGCAGGTCCAAATCCCGGTTGGTTGCATCAAGATGTAACTCTGCATCAGGGTTTTGGAGTTGGAATTCTGACAAAACAGGTGCCAGCCAGTTTTCGGAAAATGACTCGGGCAAAGTGATATGAAGACCTTTTCGGGCCTGATCGGAGGCGAGTTTCTCCAAGGCTTGGGCAATCTGAGAGAAGCCGGAGGTCAGAAGAGAGGCGATGCTTTCGACCTCTTCTGTTGGTTCAATGCCGGTGCTGGCTCGAACGAACAATTCCCGCTTCAGATAGTCTTCAAGAGACCGGATTCTTTGGCCAACAGCGGCAGGGGTTATTCCAAGTTCAGTGGCAGCCTCGGAGAAACTACCGTGGCGTATCGTGGCTTCCAATGCCCGCAGAGCGTTCAGGTGAGAGAGCCTCATGGCGCAACACTAAAGGTTTTCTTTATCGCGTCCACGCGAAAACTGGCGTGCAAACGGAATTTTGTTGTCGCTAACTGAAGGCGAAGACACTTGGGCCACCGAAATCGGCTGGCATGGACACTGGAGGCAAAAAATGCTCACGCTGTACTGGGAATATCTTGCTGGTTCGATTGTCGTGCAGGCATTGCTCGAAGAGATTGGTGCGACCTATCAACTGCAATACGTGGATATGGCTGCTGATGAACACCATAGCCCCGAGTTTCTGCAACGAAACCCCACTGGCCGGGTTCCCGCTATTGGGCTCGATGATGGTCAAACACTTGGAGAGACGGCGGCGATAGTTGTACTGCTTGGCGAGATGCACTCCAAATGTCGCGTCGTCCCAAAACCGGAGGACAAGGATCGCGGTGCGTTTCTGTTCTGGCTCAATGTCATGACGACTTCAGGTTACATGACAGCTTCACGCGTTGGGCATCCTGAACGCTATGCTCAAGACAAGGACGCTATTGAGCAGGTTGGGAAAAAGGCTCGAGCAGATTACGACGACTTCTTTGATACAATGGAAAGTGCGATAACCGGTGCCCCGTTCTTTCTTCCGCGAGGATTGACGGCTCTCGATTTCTACCTTGCCATGTTGACCGAATGGCATGCTGACAAAAAGGCATTGTTTGCATCTCGTCCCGATCTTGAAAATCTGTACCAAGCAGTGAACGAAACTCAAGCTTACGAGAAGACGATGGCAACCCATGCTTTGCCTTAAACCTGCTCACCAGAACGCAGGGCTTGTCCATCTCTGCTCGGCCCAGAAAGGCAGCTTCGTCATGCGTTTGATCCTTAGCCGTCTGGACCTGTCACGCTTTCGTGCCGCTCCGATTGCTCATTTAGGCGGCCTTTCTTTCGAAAGCCAATGGGCTTTTCCAACCGAGCGCTGAGTGTTTGCGGCGCGGATTGTAGAAGCCATTGATGT
>Ga0316205_10001680_pt1 | contig 26376 bp, 29 predicted proteins | sample 3monthpyrite_MG_FD_204941 | JGI IMG/M metagenome (GOLD analysis project Ga0316205, IMG submission 204941) | Microbial mat bacterial communities from mineral coupon in-situ incubated in ocean water Damariscotta River, Maine, United States -... | ecosystem: Environmental > Aquatic > Marine >... | reverse complement strand
TCGGCGCCATCAAATTTCTTCGAAGATTATCAAAATAAGAAAAATACTTTGCAAGACCTTATGTTATCTTGGGAAAGTATTCAGTTAGAAATTGAAGAAGCTAATATGTAGTTTTATTCTTACTCAATTACCGTTCATCGAATAAAGTTGGCTGTTAGTCTGCTTCTTTATATATTCGTAGTAGATTATTGCCCCCTCAATTAAAATCTACTATTATGAAAACCATTAAAACCGCACTATTGTTATGCCTTGTTTCAACCCTAGCATTCGGTAATGTATCTACAAAAGAGAAGAATGCTTTATTAGCAATATGTAATGCCACAAACGGTGATGATTGGACTGTATCATGGAATACTGATACGCCAGTAAACAATTGGCACGGTGTTGTTGTTGTTAACGACAAAGTGGTTGCATTAGACTTGAGCTTTAATAACCTAGTTGGGCAATTGCCAATAGAATTAGGCAACCTTGTTAATCTTGAATATCTAAGCTTATTTAGAAATAAAATATCTGGTGAGATTCCATCATCGATAGGGAATTTAAAGCAATTAAAATCTTTAAATATAGCCTTTAACACTTTAGAAGGAACCCTTCCAAATAGTATAGGCGAATTAAACGAGCTCGTAACACTAGAGTTGTTTATGAATCGGATTGAGGGTAGCATACCTGCAACTATAGGAGCACTATCAAAACTGGAGAAACTAGAAATTTTCAGTAATAATTTATCTGGAGCTATTCCTAAAGAGATTGGTGCTTTAGTCAGTTTAACAGAATTGTCTTTAAGTAGTAATAATTTATCTGGATCTATTCCAAAAACTATTAAAAACTTAGCGCAATTAGAAAAACTAAGTTTATATGACAATAGTTTATTTGGAGCGATACCTTCAAGTATAGGGAATTTGGCTAAGCTTGAAGAGATAATGTTATCTGATAATTTATTGTTTGGGAACATTCCGTCAGGATTAGCAAATCTCACAAAACTAAAAGTATTAATGCTCAATAATAATGATCTTAAAGGCGATTTTGCGGGCTTAGAAGCAAGACTGCCAAGCAATATACAATTTGAATATGTGAACTTAAGTGAAAGGAAAAATTCCGCCTTAGTAGGCACCGATTAAATAATAAATATTATTATTTTTCTGATTTAAAAACTTCTTCAATTATTGAAGAAGTTTTTTTAGTTTTATACTTATGCAAGAACATTTTTTTACATGCCCTTATTGTTGGGAAGATGTATCTATGTTACTCGATAGTTCTAGGTCAGAGCAAACATACATCGAAGATTGTGAAGTCTGTTGTAACCCTATTGAAGTTACTGCACGATTTTTATATTCAGAATTAAAAGAGTTCCAAGCAAATAGCATTGAACAGTAATTTTTTTTATTTTATACTTGTTAAAGTTAAAAAGGGTTGTATATTTGCAGTCCAAAATAATTTGATTGGTATTATGAGCCAAAAGTTAAAAGCTAAGTAAATTATTTTGAAATTAAATCGCGGGATAGAGCAGTAGGTAGCTCGTCGGGCTCATAACCCGAAGGTCACTGGTTCGAGTCCAGTTCCCGCTACTAAATAGAGAATCTAGAAATAGGTTCTCTTTTTTTATGCTGTAAATTAAGGGTTTACAGATTTTCTTCAAGTAATAAAAACAATCAAACCTTCAAAATAGGTGAACAATTAGGTGTACCATTTTCTTTTCTAGGTGTACCATTTTTAAAAACATAAAATCATGAATAATAATAAATTAACTATACTGTTCCTTCTACATAAACATAAAATTAATAAGAAAGGAAAGTGTCCAATAAGGTGTAGAATTACCTATTTAAAAAAACGCAAAGAATTTTCTTTAGGTCTATTCTTAAATCCATTGTATTGGAATAGTAAACAGCAGAAAGTTAGTCCACCAAATCCAGATAATAATTATATCAATACTCAGTTAAGCCTAATTAGTCAAAAGATTAATGAGGCTTTTTTATTTCTTCAAGTGAGCAATAATGTATTTGATGTTGAGGATATTTATTTACAGTATAAAGGAGTGAATGTCAAGTCGCATAAAACCCTTTTAGAGGTCTTTAAATTGCATAATGATAGAATGAATAAGCTAATTGGTTTGGAATACACAAAGTCTACTTATAGGAAGTTTATAGAGGCTAAAAAGCATACTGCAAATTTTATTAAATACCAATTTGGAAAGAATGATATTTTATTAGAATCCATTAAAATGAATTTTCTCAAAGATTTTGATTTTTATCTAAAATCTGAATTAAGACATAAGCAAATTACGATTAATAAAAGTATTCAAAGGGCACGCAAGATTATTAAGTTGGCATTAGCAGAAGGCTGGTTACAGAAAGACCCTTTTATATTATATAAACCTAAACGTTATGAAACCAAAGTTGTATTCCTTACTAAAGAGGAGTTGAAATCCTTAGAAGATTATCAATTTGCTCAAAGTAGATTGACACAAGTTAGAGATATGTTTGTGTTTTGTTGTTATACAGGTTTGGCTTATGCAGAAATGTGTAATCTTTCTAATGAACATTTGATAAATGGATTTGATGGTCAAATTTGGATTAGAATGTATAGGCAAAAAACTAATAAAACTCTTTCTGTTCCTCTACTAAATAAAGCGAATGAAATCTTAAAAAAGTATTCTACTGAAAAGAATCTATTACCTGTAATTAGTAACCAGAAATTTAACTCATATTTAAAGGAGATAGCTGAAATTGTTGGAATAGATAAACGATTAACACATCACATAGCCAGAAAAACTTTTGCAACTACTGTCTTACTTTATAATAATGTGCCTATTGAAATAGTTTCGGAGTTGTTAGGACACTCTAAAATTCAAATTACACAAAAGCATTATGCTAAAGTTGTACAAAAAAATGTTAGTAGAGAAATGGATAAGCTAAATCATAGGCTTAGAAACAAATAAGTTTGATAATTTAATGACCAGAATACTAAAGGAAAAACCAAAGCAAATGTTTTTATACCATATTTTTACCCTTTAAAACCATATATTTGTTGGTGTATAACCAGTTACCTGCAATGCGAATAAACTGCTCGCTATCAACAATCTGACACATTGTCTGAATAAAAATCTCGGCATATTAATTGAACATTTTAAGAAAATTTTAAGATATGCCGACAGTATTACAAGCGATAAAAAAACTGATTGATAATGTATCAGTAACAGATAGACAGGAAGAAAGCATTAAAACTTCAACAGACTATTTAAATGGTCACTTGACCAAAGATGAAAATGATTTAGATATAGATAGCACCTTTGTAAATGGCTCATACGAGCGAGATACAATTATAAGACCTTTAGATGACGTAGACCTTTTTGCTCTTCTAAATGAATCAGAATGGTCAGATGAATATGGTAATTTACCTAAACCGCAAGCTGTTCTAACCAAAATTAAGAACAAATTAAACTCAATATCACATTATAAAGACAAAGTGACACAAGATAGACCTTGTGTTACTGTAACCTTAAATTCAATCAATTTTGATGTTCTACCAAGCTTTGAACGAAATAATGGGGGTTATTTAATTCCAAATTATGATTTACAGTCTTGGACATATAGTTATCCTAAACAATTAACTGATAATTTGAATGATTGCAATAGAAATAATGGATACAAAATAAAAGATGTTGTAAAAGCAATAAAATATTGGAACAGAGAAAACAACAAGCTTATTCCATCTTTTCAAATTGAGGAAACTTTAATTACCTACTTCAATGTTCACAACTTTGGGAATTACGAAGAAGCAATAAGACTTTGGTTTAATAACGCTGAATACTACCTTGAGCAAGCTAAATTTAAAACCAATAATCAATATGACGATGCTATAAAGAAAATTAAAAAAGTAAAAGATAAACTCAATACAGCAAAAGAGCATTTGGATAAAAAAGAAAATGCAGAGGCTCTTCAAATCTGGAAAGATGTATTTGTCAAAGAATTTATAATATCTGATGTCAATGAAGCTAAATCTTTTTCTCAAAAATTATCGAATGGATTATTGAAATCATCTACGACTGGAGCAATATCTGAATCTGTAGGCAGAAATATTCCAGCATCAAAAGGATTTTATGGCGATATATAGAAACAAATCCACAAAAATTGATGTTCAGATTGGTTCTATGAAATCAATTTATCCGCAATTTAAGGTAACTAAAAAAAAGAGTACAGAAGTTGAATTTGTTGGTACACTTCAACCAAAACCAGAGTATAGAAAATTTAAGATTTCAGTAAAATATCGTGGTAACTTAAAACCTCAAGTGAAAGTTATTGAACCAAAACTAGTGGATAACCCACCACATTTTTACAAAAGTTCCGAAACGCTTTGTTTATATCATCCAAAAGATTTTAAATGGACAAAGGATAAATTAATTGCAAAACACATTTTACCAATTACTTCAGCTTGGTTGTATTTCTATGAAGTTTGGTTAGAAACAGGTATTTGGTATGGTCCAGAAGCTAGCCACGATAACGATAAAAATCCAAAAGATGACTAAACAAGTTCCACACGCTAAACTTTATAAGACGGTTACTAAACTATCAAATGCTTTAAACTGGTTATTAATAGTATCCACAATCATTTCTCTTATAATTATAGCCTTAAATAATTTTAGTTTAGAATCTAATGCAAATATCTCTTTGTGGCTTTCAAGAATACTAGCATTGTTGGCTATTATCTTTTTTATTTTAGAAGTAATTCAAAGCCAAACTTATCATCGAGCGGAACTTCAAAGAAAAAATGATTTTATGGACAATAGTCTTGAAACAAAGTTGGCTGATGCTAACTCTAATGAGTATTATACTAACGATGATATTGGTAATGGTATTTATAAAATGGGTGTTAATTGTTTTGAGAATTCATTTTTTACTAAAAGCATATCATCTAAAATGCTGACTAAACAAATTACTTACACAATTGTAATTTGGGTTGTTTTGTGGTCTGTAATTTTAACTGCACCAAATAATGTATTTGTTGAAGTAATTCTTTTGGCTTTACCATTTTCAGTAGCAAATGATTTAAGGAAATTATATCGCTTAAACAAAAACGTTGAAATGGTTTTTACGAATTTTAAGAAAATTTTTAGCGCAACAAAAAAGTCCAAGCGAGAATCGTTAATTATTGATAACGTAATTTTTTATGAAAAATCAATATCTTACAGTTCCATACCTCTGAATAGCAAAATATTTGACAAATTCAATGATGAGCTATCATTAGAATGGAATAAGATTAAAAAGCAACATAAAATCAAGTAAGCACAGCAGGTAACAATGTGTATAATTCATTGCTAGTTATAGCCTACTTATGAAAGTCCTCGCGGACTTTCTATCTGTGATTTATTTGCTAACTTTAGTGCTTAACCACGCAACGAAATCATACACTAGACCGTTGGTAAACATTTAGTACTAATATTTTTTGAAAACTATTTTATTGAAAAACTAAACTCATTATAACTTCGCTTAACTTATTACATTTAACCAAATCCTTATGAATTTTCTTATTTCAATATTATTTTTATTTCAAGATGGATTCAGAGGTCGCTCTGGAACTATGGATGATGTTCCAGCAGGGTTAAATTATTGGCTTTTTACAAACGTTATATTACCTGGAGGTGCTATTTTTCTCGTATTTTATTTATACGTTTTAGCAACGAGAAATTCACGAAAAGAAAAAGAGGAAAGGAAAAGGAAAAATGAAGAAAGTAGATATGAAGAGGTAAAAGACCGAGAGGAATTAAAGAGATTAAAAAATCTTGATGAATATGAAGAAACTGACTGTTTTGATTGGAATGGTATATTTTATTTAAATATAAACGAAGTAAAAAAACAATTTCAAGCTCAACAAGAAAATGTCAATAAAGCATTTAATTCATTGAGTAGAAATGAATTTGAACATATGGCTAGTCAAATGTTTCCTCTAGATAAAAATTTAAAACCCATAGACACTTATAAGAGTTCAGCTACAAAGTATCTTTTAGATGGAACAGTAAATATTCGAAATAGTGAAGGTATGGTAACGTGTAAAGAATTTTTTATTGCTGGTGAAAAATCCTTTAGTACTTATTATGACAAAAATGGAAAAGAGAAACAAGGTTGCTGGCAGGGAGAATATGATAATGGACAATTAAGTGTTGAAAGATTCTACCTAAATGGAAACAAACATGGTGTTCAGAAGTCTTGGCACGAAAATGGACAACTGAGTTATGAATGTAACTACACCTATGGTTTAAAGCAAGAAGTTGAAAAATTTTGGCACGAAAATGGACAACTTAATTATGAACAGCACTACAAAGATGGAAAAAAACATGGCTACTATAGGTTAAATAAAAATAATGGAGAATTAGATTTTGAATGGCAATATAAAAATGGCGTTAAAATTGATGAATAAATTAAAAAAAACGATTTGCCAACAATGGCTATAAGTAATTGCTAGTTCTAGCCTACTTACGAATATCCTCGTAGATTTTCTATGTGTAATTTATTTACTTTATCAGTCTACCTTTTAACTCATATTCAGGCAAATCATAAAAATCATTAAAGGGTAATTCACGTTTCTCTTTTGCTTCATGTAATCTATGATACCAATATGAGTTAAAGAAACCTCGCTTTAGATAAATGTCAATTGTATGCAAATCGCTACTAAACCAATGTCTAATATCATGGACATAAAAGTAATCGCTTCCTAGTTTAGATTTAATAAATGGTAAGTCCATATTTTCTCCAATACGCGGAATATGATTTAAGCGTATACATTTAAAAGCTAAGTGTTTGCCATTATTTTTAGCATTAAACCATATTTCAGTTTTAGGAAAGCTAAAAACATGACCATTTTCAAAATCAAACATCTTGTCATAAATTTCTTTTAGCTGTTTTCTAATGTGATACACTTTAATTCCAGTTTGTTTTTCTATTTCTTTAAATGTTGGTAAATACAAATCTTCATTGTTTAACCTCTCATCTTCAAGTATATATTTAATAAGAACGTGGTATTTATCATCCTCTTTAAAAAATAATTTTACTTGTTCTTTAATCGACATTAAGTCTATTAATATTCGTTTTATTGAGACTCTTTCTTTCATGGTTTAAATATTTAAATAGTATTATTTTTCAATTTAAAGTTAGTTAATAACTATTTTTAGTTAATTCTGTCTTATGAATATTATTCTTTATTAGTTTTGCTATAACATGAAATTAAGAAGCCTCCATACTACCAAAACAATTGAGTTCTACACACCAAATTATTCTACAAAACTCAAATTACCTTTTGTTTCTAATGGTATTAGCGCAGGATTTCCTTCACCAGCTGATGATTTCTTAGATATTAATATAGACCTCAATAAGCATCTGATTAAAAACCCAAGCACTACCTTTTATGGTAGAGTAAAAGGAAACTCTATGATTGATGCAGGTATTTATGATGGAGATTTACTCATTATTGATAAAAGCCTAGAACCTGTAAGTGGAAAAATTGCTGTTTGCTTTATAGATGGGGAGTTTACAGTAAAACGGATTAATATTGAAAAAGATATTATCTGGCTCATTGCTGAAAACAAGGAATATCCACCTATAAAAGTTACTAAAGACAATGATTTTGTAATCTGGGGAATAGTAATTAATGTCATTAAATACCTATAATGTTTGCACTTATAGATTGTAATAATTTCTACGCCTCTTGTGAGCGCGTATTTAATCCTAACTTAAGAGATAAGCCAATTGTTGTGCTGTCTAATAATGATGGATGTGTTATTGCACGTTCTAATGAAGCTAAAGAATTTGGAGTGCCTATGGGAGCTCCAGCTTTTGAGTATAAAAAATTATTCAAAGAGCAGAATATTAATGTGTTTTCATCAAACTATCCTTTATATGGTGATATGAGCAGTAGAGTTATGGATTTACTACGAGAGTACACTCCAGAAGTAGAAGTTTATAGTATTGATGAAGCGTTTTTAAAGTTTGAAGGATTTGAATATTACAATTTAAACACGATTGGATTAGAAATGCAACAAAGAGTTACTAAAGGTACAGGAGTGCCTATTAGTGTTGGATTTGCTCCCACTAAAGCATTATCAAAAGTAGCCAATAGAGTAGCTAAGAAGTATCCAAATAAGACCAATAGTGTTTATGTGATAGATGATGACAATAAGCGTATTAAAGCCTTAAAATGGCTTAAAATTGAGGATGTTTGGGGCATTGGTAGAAAGCATACTAAACGCTTAAATGATATTGGAGTTTTTAATGCATATCAGTTTACTTTATTATCAGATTCTTGGGTTAGAAAGCACATGTCAGTTGTTGGATTAAGATTAAAACATGATTTACAAGGCAAACCAACTTTAGATTTAGATACCCCTGCAAATAAGAAAATAATAGCTACTACTAGGTCTTTTCAAGGAATGCTTACAGACTTTAAAGATGTAAGAGAACGTGTTGGTACTTTTGCTATATCCTGTGCTGAAAAGCTTAGAAGACAGCAAAGCCATTGTAACGCTATTATGGTGTTTTTACATACAAATGGACATAGAAAAGATTTGAAACAATATGGAAGAAATATTGTTATTAAAACTGACTATCCTACTAATTCATCTATAGATTTAAATAGGTACGTACAGATAGGATTAAAAGCTATTTTTAAAGATGGTTATCATTATAAAAAAGCTGGTGTAATTGTCATGAGTTTAACACCTGAAAATCAAAATCAATTAACTTTATATAAAAAGCCTAATCCTAAGCATGAGCCAATAATGCAAATTGTCGATAGAATGAACATTGCTTATGGAAATAATAAGATAAAATTTGGTTCACAATCTCTTGGCAGGCAATGGAAAATGAGACAAGAAAAACTGTCACCTAGATATTCTACTAACATAAATGAGATTATCACTATTAAGGTTTAGTAACTTTTCTTAACTTTAAAAGAAAAAATTATGTGCTTTCATACTAGTCAGACAAAGAAAGTTGTTGATTTAGAACATAGATTTAATGTGAATCTTTATGATGATGAAGCAAGAGATGCTTTTGACATTCCTACATATCATTTAAATGGTTTCGGACATCCTGATATGTTGCTTATTCCACAAGAAGAGCCTTCAGTACTTGCAATAGGGAGATGGGGAATAGCTCCAAGTAAAACTCAACCTGAGAATCTAGGCAATTACTATAAAGAAGCAGTTAAATATGGTGGTGGACTTAATGCACAATCAGAAAAACTTTTTAATCATTTTATTTATAAACACTCAGCTTTAACTAGGCGTTGTATTGTGCCTGTTACTGGCTTTTTTGAACCACATGAATATAAATCTAAGAAGTACCCTTATTATATACATAGAGAAGATAATCAAGCTTTAGCACTTGCAGGTATTTACTCATTAGTAGGAGAGTATGTAACCTTTACAATTTTAACTAAAGAAGCCTCTCCTATGTTTGCAGAAATACATAATAAGAGAAAAAGACAACCAATAATTCTAATGCAAGAAAATGAACAAGATTGGCTAAGTGATGACCTTAAAGAGAATGATATAACAGAGTTGATTAATCTTCAATTTCCTGATGAACAGTTAGAATCGTATACGGTAACAAAAGACCTTTTTCATCCAAAAATAAATAGTGATATAAATACTATTACTAATAGATTAGATTATCCTGAATTATCATCATTGTTTTAATGTTTAATAAAAAGAAAGATAAGACCAAATTTAGACCAGATGCAAGACATTCGGAGTTTTGGGAAGATATGGTTCCAATGGGACTATTGGTTGGTGTTGTTTTTTCTATTATTGGTTATTTACTCGATTATTTTAATATCATAGAAATATGAAATTAGAAGCATTCAACCAATTAAGTTATGATGAAAAGCTATTTAGAGTTGTAGATAAAGGCACTTTTCTAGATAATTATGTAACTGAAGACTTAAGAATGAATCTATATGCTATTGATAAGTTTTATGTTGAACTAGTTTATGATGGAGAAGCTAATAAGGTTTCTGAAATTAGAAGCTTTGAACCTGGAATACATTTGGATAAATATGTCAATCATATTAAACTATAAAATTAAGACATTGAAAATCCTTATATGCATTAAATTGTTGCTTAGTCTATTCGCAATAGTTTGTTGTTGTGTTAAATCTACACAAATCATTACTTGATACAATAAATGACATATCATAAAAACTTATAGCCATGATTAAAAAAACACTAAAAGGTATGGGATGTCCAAATCCTTTATATCATTGTGGTATTCTTAATTTTAACTATGATACAAACGAGTACCATTGTGATAAATGTCAAGAAATTTATTCTGAGAAAAGAGTTATTCAACAAGATATTATTAATGAACTTAATGATGATAATATTTCATCAGATGAAGAGTATAAGCAATTTGAATTAAAAGTAATAGAAAATATTAAGAACGGTAATTTATTAGCTACAAGTGAAATAGTTAAAGCATGTAAAGAACGACTTGCAGTATATCATAATTGTCTAACTAATAACAATGAACTATCTCCTTATTATTTTAATAAAAAAACATATAAGTATTGTATGAAATGTAAAACTAAAGCAACAGCATTTTGTCAGTTTCATTAATAAATGGCTTTATAAGATTTCAATAAGATAATTCAACACAAATCTGTTAAAAAACTTGGCAAGCTTTTATTGAAATTTAAATAGGGTGTCAATTTCAACTTTAAGAATTCGTGATATATCATGTATGGTGCTAATAGAAGTATTTATAACTCCTCGCTCTATTCTACTAATTTGTGAAATTTCCACGTTTAGGTCATTAGCTAGTTCAGCTTGAGTAAAACCTTTAGATTTTCTGACTTTTTTTAAGTTTTTTCCAAAGTCAATTAGAAACTTTTCATTTTTATGATATTCCACACAATAAAAGTCGTGGAGTTCAGTATTTATTAAGTAGGCAAATATGCCTATATTTACTTAACGTCAAAAAGAAAAAGAATGGAAGATAAAAAGAAGTACACAGAAATTGTAATGAGGATGCTTGATAATTATGCAGATTTATGGTTTAAAAATGAATTGATTGAATTTATGAACAATCAAAATGGCGTTAGTTCAGTTGATTTACTTTTTCAATTCTCATTGTTTAAAGATAAATTGATTACTCATCTTATTGATAATATCAAGATGGATGATTTATTTTCAGTCAATTTAATAGAACATATAGTCGAGGTAAAATATGATGAACACTTAAAAGGATTAATATCATCAATGACTTAATTAATGAATTCAAATTATACATGACACTTCAATTAGAATATCCAAATTATAATAAAGCGCTATTAGCCCTAGTAGGAGATAAGAATCCAATATTAGCATCAAACGATAACAAGATTTTATCATACTTTCTTCCTCTTAGAAACTTTAAAAAAGGGTTCGATTATTTTGAATTAACCAGACATAGAAATGGTGGTGTGTACTTTAATGTGGTTACTATGCTTGGGTTGAGAACAATCATTAAAACAGAGTCAGAAATTCATTATAATGATTATTCAGAAATGGAGTGGATAGATATTATCCACGATATAAAAATGACTCATTTTATGGCTGAAGAATATAAGGCATTAAAAAGTGGATATGTAAAGAAAAAAGGAAATGGATGTCTAGGTGTATTATTAATGATATTACTTTTAAGCATTACTTTATTAATATAAGTTCCAAAAAATTATAAGTAAAGAATTATTAACCCAAATATTTAAACATGAAAAATTATATTAAAATTTTAGCACAATCAATTTTTATTTTAACATTATTAGTTGGCTGCTCAAGTGACAGCGAATCAGAAGAAAACAATGAAGCTACTTATGAAGAAATGATAATCGGTAAATGGATAGTAGAATACCAATGGGAAGGAGTACCAAAAGAGCATTATGAAGATTATGTTGGTCTGCCACAAACAGACCCAGATAACACAGAGGATTACACTCAATTAATTGAATCTACCACATTTTTGTTTAAAACAGATGGAACAGTCTTTATAAATGAATGGGGAGATGAATATACCAAAGAATATTATATAGAAGGAAACGACTTGTTTTTGTCTGGATTTAACCCTCAGGATGTGTGGCTAAGTAGAAAAATATACAGCTTTACATCTAATTATCTAATTGCTAGGAAATCATGTAATAATAATGATTGTGATGATGATTGGGTTGAAGTAAGGTATTATAAGAAAATTGATTAATATTCTCATGGATTAACATATTAATTTTTTTTGGTAAAATTTTTTAAACACTTTTTTTAATGAAAGCGTGAGTTCATCTAATCATCAACCCCCACTCCTTTTTGATTTTGACGCATACCCATGGTGGGTTTGCATAATCTTAAAATCAATATATTATGAGAATTGAAGAGAAAACTTACGAGACTTCAATGGGAGATTTACATTCAACAATGGTTGTGATAATCCCAGCAAAAATGAAATCTGTTTCTACAGAAACTAGAATGAATTCAAATGGAACAGAGTGGCGTTTATGTACTGTGGAGGTTAAACATCCAAATGGAGCTTTAGACGTTAAATCAGCTCAATTATTTGAAAAATCTTATGAAAGATTCCCAGACAGTTATTTACCAGGTTCTGAAGTGGAAGTAGTAATACAAACTGAAGGAGAAGGAAAAGGATTTGCAAAAATTCAATTAGCTGCGGTAGAACGTATAGACGTAGATGCTTATTTAAAAGCGGCAGAAAACCAAGTCGAGAATCAAGTGGTTGATGAGGAATTAGTGGCATAAGTCACTTAACAATTACAAAGAAAATTAGAGCTACAAGAAATTGTAGCTCTTTTTTTATGTCTTAAAAATTAGAACAAATAACAATTTAAATTATAGCAACTATGAAATTACAACAAGCAAAAAGAAATCAGGTAAAACTAAGATTAGGATTGTCTGGAGCAAGTGGATTTGGAAAAACCTATTCTGCATTATTATTAGGACATGGTATCACAAATGATTGGTCTAAAATTGCCATTATCGACACAGAAAATAACAGTGCAAGCCTGTATTCTCATCTAGGAGAATTCAATGTTTTATCACTTGATGAGCCATATAGTCCAGAAAGGTATATTGAAGCCATTAGAGCCTGCGAAACAGCGTCTATGGAGGTGATAATTATTGATTCAATCACTCATGAATGGAGTGGTAAGGGTGGTATTTTACAAATACATGAAAAACTAGGAGGTCGCTTCCAAGATTGGGCAAAAGTTTCACCAAGACACCAATCCTTTATAGATGCTATTTTGCAATCTAATTGCCATGTTATTACGACTGTAAGAAGAAAAATTGACTATTCTTTAGACACTGCACAAAATGGTAGAACAAAAGTTGTCAAACATGGTACTAAAGAAATCACCAGAGAAGGGTTTGAGTATGAATTAACAGCAAACTTTGAGCTCATTAATGACCAACATTTGGCTAAAGCCTCAAAAGATAGAACTGGGCTATTTATGGATAAACCTGAATTTGTGATTAATGCAGCTACTGGAAAGAAGCTAATTCAATGGTGTAATATGGGATTATCAATTGATAGTATTAAAAAAGAGATAGACAAGTGCCTCACGGTTGAAGATTTAAAAAGGATTTACAACAAGTACACCAGTAATCAAAAAGAGATACATCCCTTAATTCTAAAACGTAAGGCAGAGTTAGATTCAATAAATGGACAGCTCATTGATAGTAAAGAAATTATTAATCCAAATAACACTCAAAGCAATGGAGCTCATAGCGAATAATCAACCACAACAAATGATTTTGGATGTATCAGACGTGGAACCTAAATCAGGAACTAACTTTATTGAGGCAAATACTAAATCGGTAACATTACAACATTTAAAGAATGATTGTGTGATACCAGTTTTTGCTAAGGATAACGAAAGTACCATAAGTCATTTCCAATTTATAGATGCAGTACAAGACCTTGTAAAGCAGAAATTCCCTAATGAGATAATCAACCGACCAGAGATAAGAGTAAGTCACGTTGTGAAGGGCAGAATACCTTCAGCTATAGGAAAGCCAGCAAAGGAACTGTTAGAACATGAAAAGACTTTATATTATGAAAGATGTGCTTTTGTAATTGAATTACCATCTATAACTGAAAATGTAAATAGAAATCCATTAAAACTAACAGTTGGAGGTGTACGGTCATATAGTGAGCAAAATCTTTACAGTAAAAAATCATTAGAAAAGTTTAAAGTCTTTATTGGTTTTAAAAATATGGTATGCACTAATCTATGTATTAGTACAGACGGTTATTCTGATAATATTAGAATAGGAAGTATAGGTGATTTACAACATAGATTAAACGATGTAATTTTCAACTATAATAAAGATATGCATCTAGGTATGTTGGAGAAAATGTCAAAGTACAATCTTAAAGAAAAGCAATTTGCTCATTTAATAGGTAAACTCAGAATGTTTCAACATTTGCCAAAAAGTGAAATGATAAATATTCCAGATGTAACTTTGAATGACAGCCAAGTGAATCACATTGTTAAAGATTATTACAACTGCCCAAACTTTGGAAGAAATGAAGATGGTAGTATAAACCTATGGAATTTATATAACCTGATGACGGAAGCAAACAAGTCCAGTTATATCGATAACAACTTTGAGAGGTCTGTCAATGCGTATGAACTGATTAATAAACTAGGTAATTCAATCGAAAATCACTCTTATGATTGGCTATTAGCATCAATATAATATAGCTGTTTTGTATGGATAAGAAAGAACTACAAGATTTACTTAAATACAGTAGTCCTAAAGAGCTTTATGTAGTCACATGGAACAATTTGCTTAAACGATTGTTTTGCCCTTTTAAAATTAAGGTATTAAATGACGTAGGAGATTTACGTAAGGGTGAAATTAAAGATGTTGATGGTGTAAAAGTGACCTTAGAGTTAAAAACAGTTTATTTAATAAATGGAAAAAATTACTACCACTATCATTTTGATATTATTGTAGATATGTAACAGAGGATATGCTGTATTTTGTATAACCAAACTTTTGAGACGGTTTACCTCTATAAATATGAAACCACTGAAAATGTATTGAGCTCGAAGAATATTGAGGGTAATAATTACATTATTCTCAATATTTCTTTAAATAGAGGCTTTATATTATTATATATGCAATTAATTAACATAAATATTAAAAATAATGTAATTAAAATTAGGATTTGTCGATTATTTGTTGTATCTTTGTATAGATTGGATTTCAGATGAAGAAGATTATGAAAGTGATAAATCCAACAGACTACTTTATAAGTTATTTGAACACATACTTATTGCTTCTTCGTTTGAATAACTATCTCCAATTTATTTGAAATTATAGTTTAGCTAGATAGTTGCTATATAAATGGTATCTGTATTAGTTTTAAATTAATACAGTAACGAATTATTTGAAAAAATACAAATGATGAACGATTTAATGAAAGAAGTAAAAGTTATTGATGCAATTATGGGTAGTGGTAAGACTACCGATGAAATTGAAAGAATGAAAAAGAGTAAAAGGAGTTTTTTATATGTCACCCCTTTTTTAGAAGAAGTTGAAAGAATATTAGAGAATGTTCCTGATACTTATGAACCAAAGTCAACTCACTATAAAAATTACAAAGGTGAAATTGAATCCACCTATAAAAAAGATAGTTTATTGAGATATGCTAATAGTAAAACAAACTTAGTTACAACACATAGTTTGTTTTCTAGATTGCATAAAAAAGATTATTCATTTTTTAATGAATATGACTTGATTTTGGATGAAGTTATTACACCAATAAAAGTAATTGATATGAAATCAGATGATATTGATATTGCTTTTAGAGATGGTTTAATTGTCGTCAATGATGATAATGGTGAAGTATCATATACTGGCGAAAACTACAATGGTAAGCTTTATGCTGAATTAAAGATGTTTTGTGAAACGAGTAATGTTACTTACGTAAATGATAGGTTATTAGTATGGACATTCCCGCCTGAAATATTCATTAGCTTTAATTCAGTAACAGTCTTGACCTATTTATTTGAAGGGAGTTTATTAGCAAGCTACTTCAAGTATTATAAAATACCATATAAGGTTAATAAGGTATCAACCAATGAAGAGTTTAAAATTAAGCAAGAAGTCGCTAAAAATTTAACGATATATGAAGGTATAGCAAATAAATATGGAGATTTAAATACTGCTTTCAGTGTTAATTGGTTAAAGAAAAGAAAGCCAAATGAACTAAAATCTATAAAAACAGCTACTGCCAATTTGGTTTGGAAGAAATTTAAAACCACTTCAGATAAAACCGCTTTTACAACTTTTAAAGCTTTTAAAGGAAAGCTAAAAGGGAAAGGGTATTCCAGAGGATTTATAACAGTAAATGAAAGAGCTACAAATAAATATGGCGATAAAGAAACCATGATTTATCTAGCAAATATGTTTTTGAATCCAAAGTATGTAGATTTTTTTAGAAGCGGAGGTGTTGAAGTGAATCAAGATGATTGGGCTAAAGGAGAGTTACTGCAATGGATTTGGAGAGGCTCAATACGAAACAATAAAAAAATGAACCTATATATACCTAGTAAGCGTATGAGAAACTTACTACTTAATTGGTTATATGATTTTAATATTGAAAAGTTAAATAAAGCAGCTTAGATTTTTATTGTAGATGAATTAAATAAGGTTGTAAAATTTAAAAATAGGAAATTTAACTTCCTCTTTTGTAATTGAAACCCTTTATTTATAAGGGTTTCAGGAGGGGGTCTGTTAAAGAAAAAGAGATAAAAAAGAAATGAATAAAAACTATATTTTATATAAGGCAGAAAATGATATAAACGGAAGTGTTTACATAGGAGCAACGACGAAATCTATAGAAGAACGTAAAAAAGACCATTTACAAAGAGCAAATAAAACGTATTCAAGTAAGCTTCATGAAGCTATCAGTACTTATGGTGCTGAAGCTTTCATTTGGGAACAAATTGATACTGCAAGTAGCTCAGATGAATTAGCTCAAAAGGAAAAACAGTATGTTTTGAAATTTAATGCTAAAGAAGAAGGGTATAATGCTGATTCTGGAGGTGGTTTTAAAAAGACCGTGTATCAATATGATTTGAAAGAAGGAAAATTAATGAATAAATATAATTCCTTAGAGAATGCAGGTATTTCTATAGATGCAAAGAAACAGGATATATCAAGAGTTTGCTTGAGTGTGAATAATATGCTTAAAGGATATTATTGGAGTTATGAATTTAAAGAACCTTTTATCCCAAATAAGGATTTAAGAAAGAAAAAAGTTTTGCAATTTTCAATTGATGGAGATTTCTTAGATAAATATAGTTCAGTATCAGAAGCTTCAAGTATTACAGGAATATCTAAATCATGTATTTCAAAAGTTTGCCGTGGTGATAGAAAAAGCAGTGGAGGATTTCTATGGGAATATATTTAATCAATTTTTTTAGGATTGTTTTTTATAATTGTACTAACAGTTGATTTACCAATTTCAAATTCTGTTCCTTTTAGTTCCGATTCGATTTTTCTTAATGATAAACCTTGTTTGTCAAGAGCCAATACTTTTTTGATTAATTCAGGATTATTAATTTTAGAATCCGTTGACTTGGTATTCCTTAAGCCAGAATTTTTAAAATACATATTCTCATTTAGTTCTAAGACATAGCTTTTTTGCTTATACTTAGATTCTAAAAAGTTGGACTTTAATATCCATAAATCAATTAAATTAGGCTTATGGGTATTAGGTCTTAACTCAATAACAACCCTCATTTTAGCCTCAAATGCTTGACTCCCAATTATGCTATCTTTACTAGGTGTTTTAGTTTGAGTTCTTTTACCAATATGATGTAAAAATAGAATTAAGCAATTATGTTTATTAGCTAAGCTACTGTATGAGTTCAAGAAGGTTCTTACTTGTGTATTAGCATTTAGTTCTTTTGAGAATACATCAGTGAACGCATCTATAATAATTAAATCAACAGATTTTTTATCAAGTTTTTCTTTAAGAGTTTTCAGTAAGTTATCACTATCAAAGATGAATTCAAGATTTTCTAAGTCTTTAATATCTATATCATTATTATCCTTTTCTAATTCCTTAAATTGTTTTCTTAATGAAAAACTAACTGAATTATAATCATCTTCAGTTGTTACATAAATCACTTTGTTATGTTCACAATCTAAAGGAAAGCCTAGAAACGCTTTTCTCTTTAAAACAATAGATAACCCTAATTGTCTTAAGAAAGTCGATTTACCAGTATCTGAAGTGCCTACTAATGATGCAATACCTGACTTTTGCAAAAATGGATTTAGAAGTTTTGGGATATTAATTGTTTTATGGTTATATAATTCTAAAGCATTATATGATTTCTTAAATACAAATGATTTATCCTTATTTTTTTTTGTAGATGAACTTATATTGCCTTTTTCTTTTTGTATCGCCTTAGACACCTCTATATCTCCATCATATTCAGGGTCTTTTAAAGCTTCTTTGAATAAGTTGAGTCTTTCAAGTGATATTCTTGGTTCATTTTCATCAAAACCAGAAGGATTTTCTTCTTGTTCAATGTAATCACTAGGGTTAAATGCATCTAAATCTGAATCATTTTCAGTTCGATTTTCTTCAATATCTTTTTTTAAAGGTTTGTTCTTTCTATTTTTATCTGATTTAGCCATAGTAATAATTAATTGTGTCCAATTATTATTTTATATAAGGACAGGACAATATAGTAAATTAATTATTTTACTGAAGTTTAATGTAAAAGGTGTGTCAAAACTGAGTAAATTTAAATGTTGTTTCATAGGTGATGTTTAAATATCACTTTTTTATTTCTTTATAATAAGAGATACCACAAAAAAGATTTATATTTTTAAATTTTTAAAATTAAAGGACCTTAATCTTTAAGGTAAAACAATATATGGCGCACACATACGAACAAAGATTCTTTTCTGCATTAAAAGATACATTTATAGGTCAACCAATTAAGGGTAAATCTGGGTATGTTAATTTAATGGATTTAAAGGCACAATATTTTTCTGAAATAGAACCTTACATTCAAGAAAGTATTGACACGATTATAAAACCTGATTATCGAGAAGAACTATTTGAGAAACTTTATACATTTTTTGATTGTTATTTAAATGAGACAGGAACTGTTTTCTTCGCAAAATCGCAACTTCATCGAAATCTTTATGAAAAAGTGTATTCAGACCGTGATGACGTTTCACTATTTTGGAAAACTCAAAAATTATATTACGTTAAATCAGAAGCGAACTATGATGACCTTCAAACAGAGGTTAATGGAGTTAAAATAGTTTTTGATGCATCAGAGATAAAAAACACAAAAGGAAACGAAAAAAAGTCTTTACAATTTCATTTGGTAAAAGCAGAAAACAATGAAATCAATTTTAAGGTAAAGTATCAAGAAAGTAATAGTTACGACCGCATTAAAGAATATTTAAGTATTGATAAGAATAACGATATTTTAGATACTTGTTTTGAGAAATATGGAGAATCACTTCATGGTCAAGTAGCATTTGATAAATGCGAATTGGACAAAGATGTTTTTACTACTAAAGGAGATATAAGAAAGTGTATTAATATTGAAAATATTGATGATGTAACAAATACAGCTAAAGTATCTTATACTATTTCTAATTTTGATTTAACACTAAATTATCTAAACAAAAAAGGGATAATATTATATGAAGATGATGTAAAGAAAATATTCACCATTTACAAAAGACAAAATGAGATAGATTATTTTATACATAAGGATGCTGAAGGCTTCTTAAAAGAACAATTTGATATTTATGTATACAATTGGTTGTTTAATGATTTAGAAACCGATTTTGATTCTGCAACTGTAAAGCGTATGCAAGACATCAAAAAGATTGCACATAAGGTTATTGAATATATTGCTCGTTTTGAAGATGAATTAAAAGCAATTTGGGAGAAACCTAAATTTATACGTAACTGTAATTACGTCATTACTTTAGATAGATTAGCAGGTAATATTCCTTTAATAAATAAAATTATAGATAGTGCTGGGTGGGATAAACAAGTGGATGAATGGAAAAACTTAAAAGAAGAATGGTTTAATGATAAAGGTGAATTAGAAAAAAAGGAATGGAAAGAATTTGATTTTGCATTTGAAGAAGATTTTAAATCTAACATAATCAATGACGATGAACTAAATATAGATTATCAATACCTGCCTATAGATACTAAGCATTTTAAAGAATATAAGTTTGAAATATTAGGAGAGTTAGATGATTATGAAAATCAAATAGATTTAATTCTTGCAAAAACTGATAATTTTCAATTATTACAAAATTTAAGGAAATTATATAAAGAACAAATTCAGCAAGTCTATATCGACCCACCTTTTAACACAGGTAGTGACTTTGCATATAAAGATGCTTATCAAGATGCATCTTGGTTAACTTTAATGTTTGACCGTTTAGTCCTTTCTAAAGAGTTAATGAAACCTGATGCAACATTTTATCTTCACCTTGATGAAAATGCAAATTTTTTAGGAAGAACACTATCTGATATAGTATTTGGTAAAAGTAATTTTAGAAGAGAAATAATATGGGACATTCAGGTTTTATCTGGTTATAAAGTGAAAGGTGCTGAAACTAACTGGATTTTAGGTCATCAATCAATTTATTTTTATTCTAAAAACAACAAATATAAATTTAACAAACTAACCCAACCACAATCATTAAAATATTTAGAAAGCTTTAATAAAACGGATGACGACGGTAGGCTTTATCAAGTTGCTCACGGTAGGAATATTTACAGAGATGAAGTTGAAGAAAAAGGGAAACCATATGGCGATGTATGGCAAAATATTAAGGATTTGATTGATGTTGAAAGACCTTTTCTTGATGTATGGAAAGAATTAGTTCCAGCAGTTGATGAAAACTTACCTTTTAATAATGTATGGTCTGATGTTATGTCTTTTCAGCAACAACCAACATCAGCAGAAAGAATTTTATTTGATACTCAAAAACCAGAAAAATTACTTGAGAGAATTATTAAATCTGGTACTGACAAAAAGGATATTGTTTTAGATTACTTCGGTGGTAGCGGTTCAACTATTGCTACATCTTTAAAACTTGGAAGAAAAGCTATTTCAGCAGAACAAAATGAATATTTTTCTGGTGTCATTGTACCGAGAATTAAAAGGACATTATTAGGTCATAAAACCGTAGTTTCTATTGATAATAAATATGAAGGTGGTGGTATACTATGTTACTACGAATTAGAACAATATGAAGATGTTTTAGCCAAAGCAAAGTTTCAATGGCGAGGTGTAAAAGGAGAAAGTCAAGTAGAGCAATATAGCTTTATGCAAGATGAAAAACTATTAGATGCTATTGATATAGATTATAAAAGTGAGAATGCTAAAATTGTTTTTGAAAAATTATATCCAGATGTAGATATTGCAGAAACCTTATCAAATTTATCAGGTAAACATATTAAACAAGTTTTTGAAGATAAGGTTGTATTTGTTGATGGAACAGAGGTTATTTATAAAGAAATGACTTTTGAAAAATATCCTTGGATTAAACCATTAATCTGGTGGAATAGTAAGAAATAGCAGTATGGCAAAAATAGTTTTAGACAAATTAGTAAAAAATACACCTGCTAACTTACCAGAATTTTATAAGAATTTAGATAAGGAGTCATTTGGTATAGATTGGCAGTTACACGACTACCAACAAGGAGCATTAAAAAATGTGTTAAATATGCTTTTTTATTATTTCAATGAAAAAGACAAACTAAAAGAGCACTATCAGTCTCACGTAAATGAGCAATGGGCAACAGAGATAGCTTACACATCTGAAAACACATATTACAACTTATTAAACCAATATTACGAAGCTGTAGATGGTTCAATAAACTTTGAACAGTTTATTAATAGAGCATCATTATGGATGGCTACAGGTTCAGGTAAAACATTAGTTCTTATAAAACTTATTGAGTTTTTATATCAGTTGGGCACAAACGGTGATATTCCTAAAAATGACATATTAATTTTAGCACCAAAACCAGAGATACTTAAACAAATTAAGGAACATATTGACATATACAATAAAAATGGTACTGTTAAAATCAATTTAAAAGATTTAAGAGAATTTGAAAAGTCAAAGCACTTACAACCCTCTTTGTATGATACTAATGCAGTTACAGTTTTTTATTATAGAAGTGATAATATTACTGATACTGACAAAACAGAATTATTAAATTATGAAACTGTTCTAAATGATGGTAAGTGGTATATCTTATTAGATGAAGCACATAAAGGTGACAAACAAGACAGTGTTAGACAAGCATACTACTCTATTTTAGCGCACAAAGGCTTTATATTCAATTTTTCTGCAACATTTACAGATACTATAGATATTGTAACTACTGCATATAACTTTAACCTTAAGAAGTTTATAGAAAGTGGTTACGGTAAGCATATTACTATAAGTGGTGAGGAATTTAAAGATTGGAAAAAAAGTAAAGGTGAGTTTAGTGATAATGAAAAAACAGCAATGGTTGTAAAATCATTATTAGTGCTAACCGCTATTAAGAAAGAAGCAGAAACAATAAGAAAACATCATCCAGATTTATATCACAATCCTTTACTTATAACTATAGCAAATCAAGTTAATACTATTGATGCAGAATTAAAATTATTCTTTAAACAATTAGCAGTTATTGCTTCTGGAAATTACGATTTAGATAATGCTATAAATAAATTAAAAAGCGATTTATTAAGTAACAAAGAATATCAATTTAACACCACTGAAATTCCCTCTTGGTTTATTCAAGTGATAAATGATATTAAAAAAGAAGATGTTTTAAAGTACGTTTTTAATGCTTCATCACACGGTAAAATAGAATACACGAGAATTTCAAATAATAGACGTGAAGTAGCATTTAGAATGAAAACAGCCGAAACAGGTAAACATTTTTGCTTACTTGTAGCATCCAAAGCAACTGATTGGGCAGACAATGTACTTGAAGATTATGAACATACTGAAACACCATTAACAAAATCGTATTTCAAAACTATAAATGAAAAAGAAAGTGGAATAAATTTATTACTTGGGCATTCTATATTTACGGAAGGATGGGATAGTAACAGACCAAATGTAATAAATTTTATTAATATGGGTGTTAGTGATGATGCTCAAAAGTTTGTATTACAAGCTATTGGTAGAGGTGTTCGTATTCAACCAGTAAAAGGCATTAGGAAAAGGTTAGACCATATAAATAGTCCTACAGAAACAGAAATATTAAAAAGGTTTATAGACTTAAAAACTAAAGCTACAATCCTAAAACGCAATTTACCTTTAGAGAGTCTTTTTATTTTTGCTACTAAAAAAGAGGTAATTAAAAACATAACTGACAATCTTAATAGAGAAAAAGATGCTGACGATTGGAAAGTTATTAAACATATAGAGAAGACAGATATTAGCAAGGAATTACTTATACCTAAATATGTGTTGTCTGATGCTGAAATTCCAGCTTATGCAATATCAAAAAATGAATATAATGAGTTGCTTGGTTTTATCGGTAAAGATGAAAGTCCATTAGATAAGATTCTTTTAATGCAAACACCAGATAATGTTTCTAAAACAATGGTCTCTACACTTTCAATAATTAGAGACAAGGATAATTTTAAATTAGAAAAAAGCATATCTGGTAGGTCTATTATGGATAATCTTTTATTGTTAAATAAACATTTTCATCAAAAGCCTAAAAAGTTTAAAGAATTTCAGCCTTTACTCACAGAAATAAATCATTACGATAAATTTGAGGTTGCAAATCTTCCTGACGATGAATTATTAAATTTAGAAGAAAAAATAATAGAAGCCTTAAATGGTTCAGGTAGTGAGTACAATTCCGTTCAAGAAATAGAGTTAGCTTATAAAAGCGGTGATATTGACTTTAGCGCAGTACAAGAACAATTGGCATTATTTAATAAACCAAGTAATGATACTTATACCTTTAACGAATATCATTTAGATATAAATACAGACTTTCTTGCTGAACATTATTACAATCCGATACTTTTAACTACAGATGCTTACAAACATTTATTTAAGCATATTATTTGGGTTCCTTCAGAAATAGAATTTCTAACAGAATTAAATAAGAATAAAAAAATATTATCTAAATACGATTGGTGGTACTTCTCTAAAATAGACCAAAATACAGATGATGTTTCAATACCTTACTATGATACGGATGAACAAGAATATCGCAACTTCTTTCCTGATTTTATTTTTTGGTTAAAAGTAAAAGATGAAGAAAAATATATTGTAAAATTTATAGACCCAAAAGGAAATAAACAAGGTATAGGTAACGCTGAAGATAAAACGAAAGGTTTTGTAAACACTTTTGATTTAGATGAAATTAAATATAATGATATAGATGTTAGTGTTGAGCTTCATTTTTATAATGAACCAACAGGTGTTCCTGCGTCAGTTGCAGACTACTTTACCAAAGATTTTAATAAGATGTTTTAGTTATGCATCAACTCACCAAAACAGACTTTAAGTATTACTTAGATTGTCCAGAATCTATATGGTTATTAAAAAATAAACCACAAGTATATCCTAAAGGTGAGTTTTCATTATTTGCAGAAAAATTAATTAAAGAGGGTTATGAAGTAGAAGCCTATGCAAAATTATTATTTCCTAATGGTTTAGATTTACCAGAATATGGAAGTCCTACACAAACACAAGAAGCATTAACAGATATTCATAACGTTTACTTTCAGCCATCATTTAACACTAATAAAGACGTATTTGCACGTATAGATATATTAGAGTGTTTAGCAGATGGTACGTGGCATATTTATGAAGTAAAATCATCTACCTCAATAAAAAAAGATAGAAAGCATAGACAAATAGAAGATGCGTGTTTTCAAAAGCACGTACTTACAGAATGTGGTTATGTAGTTTCTAAAGTTTCTATTATTCACTTAAACAAAGAATACATTAAACAAGGTGCTATTGTAGCCAATGAGTTATTACAAATTACAGAGGTTACAGATGCAGTAGATGGTATGTATTCAAGTGTGGTTAATCAAATTAATTCGGCTTCAAATTTTATTAATAAAGAAATTATTAATGAGACAGTATGTTCTTGTAAGCATAAAACAAGGTCTAATCATTGTGATGCATTCAATTATTTTAACACCACTATTCCAGCCTATAGTATTTATGAGATAGGTCGTATTTCAGCAAAAAAAGTAGGCTTATTAGTAGATAATGAGCAATTAGCAATTATTGATATTCCTTTAGATTTTGAGTTAAATGTAAATCAGCAAACACAGGTAGAATCTGTAAAACAAGAAGAGCCAATAATTAATCTACCTAATATTAAACGGGAATTAAACAACCTTAAATTTCCATTACATTTTATAGATTACGAAACCTATGCAAGTGCTATTCCGAGATTAGATGGTTTAAGCCCTCATAAACATTTAACCTTTCAAGTATCCATACACACATTAACAGAGGATGGCAAAGTAACTCATTTTGAATATTTGTTAGATGCAATAAAAATGCCAATAGATATGTTACAAGCTATGCAAGATTTCACAGGCAGTACAGGCACATTTATATCGTGGCATGCAAGTTTTGAAATTGGGAGAAATAAGGACCTCATGGAATGGTTGCCTCAGTTTAATAATTTCCTCACTTATATTAATGAGCACACATTTGATTTAGAAACCATTTTTAAAAAGGATTATATTGACTTTAGATTTCACGGCTCTAGTTCTATAAAGAAAGTACAACCAGTTATAGTTCCTCATTTATCCTATTCTGAATTAGATGTGAATAATGGCACTATGGCTTTAGACACATGGGGTAGAATGATATTAGATAAGGACTTTAATGAAGATATAGCAGAAACAAGAAAAAACCTTTTAGACTATTGCGAATTAGATACGTTGGCAATGGTTAAGATTTATAAAACATTAGTAAAATTGATTTAGTTTTATTTTAAAAGGTATACTATTAGACACCCTTTTTGAAAACAATGTCATAACATATTGAAGATAAGACTTTAAGTGTCACTGGTTCGAGTCCAGTTCCCGCTACTAGAATTAAAGTCTTTAAAAACAACGGTTTGGTTTTTGCTAAGCCGTTTTTTTATGCCCAATTTAAAGGGGCTAATTATTATTGAATACAAAAATGAATACGATTTGTCTGTAAAACAAAACTTTTCCAACCCTAAGATATAGTCAATCTCCTTACTAGGATACAACAACTGAAACTCTAATCTATTTAAAGGACTAAATGTGGTAGTTCTGAAAAACAGTTTATATAATATTTTGGCTCGTTAA
>Ga0316205_10001677_pt1 | contig 26435 bp, 30 predicted proteins | sample 3monthpyrite_MG_FD_204941 | JGI IMG/M metagenome (GOLD analysis project Ga0316205, IMG submission 204941) | Microbial mat bacterial communities from mineral coupon in-situ incubated in ocean water Damariscotta River, Maine, United States -... | ecosystem: Environmental > Aquatic > Marine >... | reverse complement strand
ATTTGTAATTTAAGAACCTTAAATTTCATATTTGGAGAGCTGGCCGAGTGGCTGAAGGCGCGCCCCTGCTAAGGGCGTATAGGGTTAAACCTATCGAGGGTTCGAATCCCTCGCTCTCCGCCATAAAAATTAAAACCTGCTTTTGCGGGTTTTTTAGTGCCCATTTGTTTTTAATATGGGCACTTATACTGTGTATTTATATAAGAAGATCGAGGGAGGCGAAGCCTCGATAAAATTAAAAACAGTCGGTTTGACAAGGTGTGGAAGACCGCAGAGCGTCGGCTTTGCCGACGACCCCGAAGGGGTGAGCCGCAGGCGAATAATCCCTCGCTCTCCGCCATAATCAAAAAAACCTGCTTCAAGCGGGTTTTTTAATGCCTTGTTTTCTTTTACCCCGTCATTGCGAGGAAGTACATAAAAATGCCAATTTTCAGCTGAAAATGCGGCAATCTTCTACCAAGCTAGCACCACACAACAACCGAGATTCGCCAGTAAAACTCACATATTTTATTTCATAAATCACTAATATATCTTGGTCAATTTCTTGACAAAGGTGGGTGATGTAAGGATAATTCGCGACTCTTAAGCGCCTGTAGCTCAGCTGGATAGAGTACCTGGCTACGAACCAGGCGGTCGGGCGTTCGAATCGCTCCAGGCGCGCCATATTTCATAGAATAATCAAGCAGTTACAGTTAATCCTGTAGCTGCTTTTTTGTTTCCCAAAAATTGTGGCCTGTATGTACCATACATTTCAAATTTGATATTTACTCCTCTATTTTTGTCAAAATTGTCACAAGTTTTAGCGAAGTAGTAGAGCACATGGTTACGAACCAAGTGGTTATTTCGTAATTGTAAATTAGTCTTCAATATTTGATTTATAAAACAATAGGTTGTGACGGTTGATTTCATACTTATGCTAATGGTTTATTTTTTGTGGCGCTCGTGTGTCATTTGAACCATGTTAATTTTGTATTTTTCTCTGCTAGCTATAAACACCAAATTTAATGTGCCTGTTGAATTAATTTGTTGTTTATAGCTAGGACTTTTTGCGAATACTTATGTTATTCGCAAAAGGATCATAATAGTCATCACACAAATGAGTGTAGCGTTGCACCATACTTGCTGTCCTCCATGCCCCTAATTTTTGTATTACTTCTGGTTGTGTTCCTGCTTCTGCGTGCCATGTTGCCCATGTATGCCTTAAGTCATGCCATCGAAAATCTTCAAACAAGTATTCGTGTTTTTCTTTAGTTGGGTACATTTTCTTTTCACCCTTACAACTTGATTTAGGCGGGTAATAAGAAGTGATCCCTGCACGGTCTAATGCTTTTCTCCACGCTGTAGCATTTGCATTCTTAATTGGTTTGTTTTTGTAAGTGAAAACATATCGTGGGTGTTTGCTTTTTTGTTTTAATAATACCTTCATAGCATCATCATTCAATGGTACTCGAATAGGTTTCTTATTTTTAGAGTGAGAGGCATCAACAGTAGCGAATTTTCTCTTTAAATTAACTCTGTCCCAAGTTAATCTTGTGACATTTGACTCTCTAAGTCCTGTAGATAGCGTGAATTCTACAAGAGCAAGTACATGTTTCTGTTCTTGGCCCTGTAGCTCGTTCAAGAGTCTGTACGCCTCTTCATGCGTAAGGAATACATTGCGTTCCTTTTCATCATCGCTTAACTCAAACATTTCAATATCGGGTATTATTTTTACCCACTTCTTCTTTTTAGCCATATTGAGAACAGCACGTAAAGCTTGAAGATCTTTATTGACGGTATTTTTGCAGATGGAATAGGACTCACCATCTTCACAACGTTTATAAGTGCTATTTAATCGATAATCTTTAAAATTCTCAATTAAATCCTCATCAATTTCATGTAAGTACTTGTTACTTAGAATAGGATCTAAATTTCTTAAATTCCGAACTAAAGATTTGTATGCTTTTAAATGAGTGCGGGCCTTCAAATACCACATGGCAGCTTCTTTCCATGTACGCTTAGTTTGTATTCCTAGGTTGCTCTCATCCCATGAATCATTTTTTAATTTGTCGTGTAATTGTTGTGCTTTTGCTCTGTTTTTTGTCCCAGTAGATTGTCGTATTCTTTTTCCACTTTTCGTCGTAAAGTCGGTCCACCATACATATTCTTTTGGCTTCTTTTTGCTATATCGTTTGTAAATTGACATTTGTCACCTTCTTTTAAATTGTCTTGTGCCGCATAAATAATGCTTTTGCCGTGATACAGAGACCGAATGTATTTAATTAAATCTTCTTTAACATAGATCCATCCCTTACCAGATTTGCTAGCAGGGATTTCACCTGATTGCGCTTTACGGCGAAGAGTTTCCTCTGATATATGTAAAAATATCGCAGCTTCTTTTGTATCAATAGGTTTTTCAATTGAGCTCATGTATGCTCCACTGTTTATGCATAATTAACGTTTAAAAAGGTTTCGATAGAGTAATGTTGCTTGTCGATGCTCTAACGAAACCTTGTGTTTTCTAGTTGAACTAGTTTGTAGTGGGTTATTTTTTAGTGGGTGAAATAGACTCACATAATTTGTTGAAGTTATCTTTTAAGCGTTGCATAACAATTGTTTTCCAACTTAGCTTAGGTTTACTATTGGAGTTGTGTGTATACCGTAGTTCATATACACGTTTATCATGATGCTTTTGAGCAGCAACTTTATTTGTAGTTCCAGTAGCCTCCCTTATTCGGGTTCCACTGTTTGTTGTGAGATCAACCCACCAAGTTTGTGAGTTTTTGCGTTTATATAACGACATATTTCCACCTTTTATAAAATTTAATGTAAGGCATAAGCGCATTGTTTATACCTGTAAGTTTTTAAAATATAGTTTCGTTAGAGCGCACGTTGCCCTGTAGCCGTTCTTTCGAAACCACATATTTTTTCTGGTTGATTTATTTTGTGAGCAGGCTTAGTATGAGGTTATTCGACTAAGCAACATACTTTACCTTTACACTTCTTCTGCTATTACATATTCATTCTCCTTTGTTTTTCATAATTGTTTCACCGATAAACGAGTATCTTCTTTTATACTCGTCAAATAATTTAGAGCACGCTTCAGAACAAGCTGTTGCAACAACTAGTGACCATGCGAGATATTCTTTAGTACGCTCAATAGACCAGTCAGAGGGTATAGCAGCTACATTGCTAGTATGGTCAGCGAGTTTGATAAGCTTTATTTCTACACTGGATTTTTGAACATGTGAAAGTTGCTTTTCCCGTTTATCCTTCAAATTTAAACTTGGTTCATCTGTTAGTTCAGAAACCAGGTTTGCTATATCGCTACCGAAATACTCTTGTATTTCTTCTTTAGTCGTTGGGGTATCTTCTAATATGTCGTGTAGTATTGCTGCTTGAAGAGTATCGACTTTAGTAACGCCCGAAACACGGGTTAATAAGTCGGCTACTTCAATTAAGTGATTTATATAAGGGGAGTGATCTACTTTGCGTTTTTGCTCTTTATGCGCAATAGCTGCAAACATTAAGGTGTTAGTGAAAAATTTTAAGTCATCTGTTGTGTTGGGTTTGTTTTGCATAATTATCTCTTAGGCTTTATTTACGTAATGATTTAAATATTCAATTACGGTAACTAAGCCTTCTTTAGTTTTAATTTGTTTGGCTGGCACACCATCAGTACCTTTGTTATGCCCTTTAAGCCAAAGTTGAATTTGTTCTGTATTGCCAGAGAACTGGCAATATAAAAGCTCGTGCAAGCGTATAAATAGTACAGCCCTATCGTTTTGCTCTTTACTTAAACGAGCTATGTTTTTTCGGCCACTTAAACCAATAATATTATTAAGCTCAGTTTTAGAAACGCCACAGGTTCCAGCAGCATTATTAATGGCTTCTAATAATATGGTTGATTTATTTGTGTTTGTATTCATTACTAAACTACCTGGTATTTTTTATCAGTCGGCTAAAATCGATCTCGGCTAAAGATTCAAAATGCTTTTGGTGATCACTAGTAGGCGATATTAGTCCATTAAAAATGTAGTCACGTATTTCAGTTAATTGCATTAAGTTTGATTTACCAATAATTACGAGAGCAGTTTTAATATTTTCATCAATAATTGATTCGTGTATCATTACTTTTAATTCATCGATTGATGGTGTTGTGTGAATTACCCTTCCAACAACTACATTGAAATATTTATTACTACCTTCTGTTATATTTTCTACCAAGTATTCCCTTCCTATGTATTACATGTTTTTGACGTACTTAAGTGTATTTTCCCATGCAGGGAATATTTCTTCTCAAAAAAAGTCACAAGTTGTTCAGTTAAGTAAAATTATTTTCATCTTTATTAATTAAAAAATTGCAAGCAACATTAAATATGGTTGATTTATTTCACTGAACATAATTGGTTACCTAACAATATGTAGTCACGAATTTCACGCGCGCTATAGAGTTTGTATTTTAAACAAACAAATAATGATAACTTTGTGTGCGAACTCAACTTTGATTCCTGTATTGCTCTTTTTATATCCTCATCTGGTTTCGAAATACTTTTACTGTCATCAATAACCATTCCACAATCTTTTCTAATTGGTACTGCCATGTGAATCACCTTTTGTTTTAACGTTTAGGTATTCTCTAAAAATACAGTCATAAATATTCTTTAAAGATTTGCATATCAAACCTTTCATCTAATCTTGAGAGTACTTTTAGATTTGTATAATAATGTCGCTTAGTTATTCGGACTGATTAAATATATCGTCTAGTTTTTCTTTAACGTATTGAAGGTGTTCTTCGGAGGGGAGTTCTAGGAGTTTGTGATCAAGCTTTCTAATAAAGCTGAGGAGTGCTTGGTGGTTATTGTCTTCGTGGCCATAGCCAATTATTTTTACAAGTTCATTTCCTGTCATTTCTATATTTAAAAATAGTGGAAACATAAATTCAAGGGACTTAGCAATCAGCTCTGTATCCCTGTCGCTCAAGTTAATATTTGGATTGTCTCCGCAGTAAACATCAGACTCGTCATACGTATCATTTTGTGGTATTTTGTTTATCATAATTACTTCCTTCGTATTGAAATGTTATTTAAAATGACATTATACGATGTAAAATACCATCTGTCAACGTAAAATGATATGTTGAACTATAAAATGTTATACAAAATGATATTAAGAGAAATACGATGATCAAATGTCACTTATCTACAATTATGGGTTCTCACAAAATGAAAATTGCCGATGTTAGTAGAGAAACAGGTTTAAACCGTTCAACTATTACCGCTCTATATAATGAAGATGCGCAGCGTGTAGATTTCGATACTATTGATAAGCTTTGTAAGCTATTTAGTTGTACGGTACCTGATCTTTTTGAATGGGTGGATGAAAGTTAAACCATATCGCGATATTTTGTGAAATATTACCAAAATATTGTCAGCAGTATCGGACACCCAATATGGTATTGTTGGGTATCCATATAATAATAAAGTGAATATAAGTTACTAAGCCTAAGTCGTTATGCAAAGTCGTACTTCGATAGCGATAACAACGTTTATAGTCATAAAAATTGGAAATGTAGTAAATGACCCAATCAACAAATAACCTCGCAGCCTATTACTGGTCTATCACCGATTTATTACGCGGTAATTTAAAACAAAGAAAATATTGCAGAATCATATCACCGTTCACATTATTGCGTCGTCTTGAAGGCGTGCTTAACGAAAGCAAAGAGGCAGTACTTGCGGAATATAAAAAACTTCTAAAGCAGCAGTATTTCAATCACATAATGCTGAAAGTAAAAATCACGAAAAAGCTCTGTCTTATGAAACATTATTGATCATTAGTTTTATCTAATAATCTATATATTTAATGAATGGGAATAGAATAATGGTAAAACCTAAACCTTCAATTGTCTATGACTCATATTGGTATTTAGCAGCAGAAAGGCAGAATATTTTTTTTAAAAGGCTTAACGGTGAATTAGGTCCTTGGACTTATGACCCAATTTTACAAAAACATAAGTTTACAAATGCTTACCGCGCTTCAGATAGAGTCAGTCAATATTTGATTAAGAATGTAATATACAAAGGTTCTCAGGATCCCAACGAAGTATTTTTTAGAATTATACTATTTAAGTTGTTTAACAAGATAGAGACATGGGAACTTTTAAATAAAAAATTAACGGAGGTTTCATTTGAAAGTTTTAATTACCGTGATTATGACGCAGTGTTAAGTGCCGCAATGAATAAAGGGAAAAGAATATACTCTGCTGCATATATTATGGCCTCGGGAGCTAAAGTCTTTGGGCCGGGGAAGAAGCACCAATCACATTTAAAATTAATACAAATGATGATTGATAATCACCTCCCAGAAAAAATAAGTCAAAGCAGAACAATGGGGCAAGCATATGAACTTTTGCTAGATTACCCTATGTTTGGGAGCTTCTTGGCATATCAATTTATAACAGATATAAACTATAGCAATCTTACTGATTTTTCAGAAATGAGTTATGTAATGCCTGGGCCCGGCTCTCTAAATGGCATAAAAAAATGTTTTACAAGCTTAGGTGATTACACCGCTGAAGACATCATAAAAATGATGGCTGATATACAGGAAAATGAGTTTGAAAGACTAGGCATAGATTTCAAAACACTATGGGGGCGTCAATTACAATTGATTGATTGTCAAAATATATTCTGTGAAACAGATAAATATGCACGGGTAAAATTCCCAGAAGTACAGGGGAAAACCAACAGAACAAGAATTAAACAAATATTCAAAATGAACGTGGATAACATTGAACCTTGGTATCCACCTAAATGGAATATAAATAATAAAATATCTTTAGGGAAAATTGTAAATGTTTAATACATTTGGTGGTTCAGATGCAAATAGCGTTTGGAAAATGGCTGCAGATAAACTAATTAATGGTGATAGTGCCTGCCAGATGACACGACTAGGTGAGAGTAAGGAACTACTGCACGCTAGTTTTCAAATAACAGATCCAAAACAACGCTGGATTACAGCTCGTTCTCCCGTAATTAGCCCAGCATTTGCAATAGCTGAAATATTTTGGATATTAAACGGTGATAATAGTGCTAGTTTCATGAATTTTTGGAATCCAAGGCTACCAAAATATGCAGGTAGCAGTAACACATATCATGGTGCGTATGGCTATAGAATTAAGAAACAGTTTGGCCTAGATCAATTAGAAGCTGCATACCTAGCTCTATCAGCTAATCCCAATACTCGACAAGTTGTTATCGAGATATGGGACCCTAGAATAGATTTACCAAACAGCAAAGGCGAGCCTGCGGCTGCGGATATCCCATGCAATATTTGTTCAATGCCAAAAATACGGAATAATAAACTTGAATGGTTCCAGGTAATGAGAAGTAATGATGTATTTCTTGGTATGCCTTATAACATTATCCAATTCACAACTCTTCAAGAAATATTAGCTGGTTGGTTAGATTTAGAATTAGGTGCGTACTATCAAATTAGTGATAGTCTACATGTATACACTCATGACCTTAATCAATACTCACTGGATAATGAAAGTAAAGTAATTGTAAATACAGATAATATAGCATTGAACAAGCACGATTCTGATGAAGTTATAAAAGATGTATACAACCGATTACATTTGCTCGTTAAGCCAAATTTAACAACAACAGAACTTAGTAATCTTATGTTTTCTAGTAATACTACTTTACCGACTGGATATAAAAATCTATTTCTAATAAGTTGTGCCTATGCAGCAAAGAAAAGGGGATGGGATAATGAAATGCTTGAGGCAATAGAATTATGTGAAAATAAAACATTAGTTAATATTTGGAATCTTTGGATTACACGCAACAGGGGATAGGCTATGCCATTTTGGAGTGGAGAAAAGCTTGAAGAGGAAGTAGAAAATTGCATAATAGGTAAATATGACATTGATAATATCGATTGTGCTGCGTATACCTTACATGTTGGCCCAGAAGCATTTATTACACCAGACCATTATGAAACCAATCCAAGTAAGAATACTAAATGGACGTTAGAAGAGAAAGAGACCTTTAATATCCCATCCGGACAATTTGCTTTCTTACTGACAGAAGAAGTAGTTAGTATATCGGATAGGAGCATTGCTTTTATCTCAATGAAGGCATCAACAAAGTTTAAAGGTCTCGTGAACGTTTCAGGTTTTCATGTTGATCCTGGATATAAAGGAAGGCTAGTATTTTCTGTGTTCAATGCAGGCCCTATGCCAATAAAACTTCAGCGTGGCAAGCCTCTATTTTTAATGTGGCTTGCGGACTTAGATCGCCAAACGAAAAAACGAAAAAATCACGAACCAATTACGGAGCTAGATCTCAAAATAATCGATCCTATTTACGGGCCTGTTTTTTCACCACAAGCAATTACTGAAAGTGTCAAATCATTTAAAGAGGACATAAACAAAGAGATTCATAAAATTGATAAAAAAGTTTCAAACCTTAAGGTAACCGTTTCGATATTAGTTATTTTAATTGTAGGTTTGGCTAGTTACCAAGTTAAGGACTTAATGCATACAGTAGGAGGCTTAGATAAAAATAATAATTCATTAAGTAGTGAAAAATCAATGTTCGAGAAAAAAATTATTAATGAAAATAAGTTGGTTGTAACACCAAAGAAAAGTAATACCACGAGTAAGGCACAGTAATCTTTCACATCTAAATCTAAGGTGAAATAAATGAACGATAAAAAAAACGTTTTTATTAGCCATCATCACAAAGATGATGCCCAGGTCGATAAGATGACGAAGTTACTCAGCAAGAACGGTGCAGACATACGTAACAGTTCGATACGTGCAAAACCTGCTAACCAAGAGCGATTAGACAAGGGCCTTGTCAAAGATTCAACAATCAAGAGGCTACTTAGAATGAAAATGTCTTGGGCAGGAACGGTTATTGTACTAGTAGGTAAAGAGACACATACTCGCCCTTGGGTAAACTGGGAAATTAATGAAGCTAAAGAACAAGGTAAAAATATAATAGGTGTTTATGAGAACGGTCTTAAGGATAAAGTTGAGTTGCCTGAGGCTTTGACAAAATATGGTACATCTCAAGTTGGCTGGGACTCGGCTTCCATTATAGGAGCAATAAACGGGACACCAACATTTCAAAATCCTGATGGTAGCTCATGTGCAAGGCAAGATGGTCACCATGAGGTATGTTAGAAAATATGTCGAATTATCTTTATCTCTATGTTGTTGACCGTGACTTTGGATTTGCACCGAACCCATTTCATGGGGTTTGTACCCTTGCAACATGTAAACCAAAAATAAGAAAAGTTGCAAAGGTTGGTGATTGGATAATGGGGGTTGGTGGTAGGAGACTGAGTGCCACGGGAAAATGTGTCTTTTTGTTAAGGGTATCTGAGATCCTTACTTTCAATGATTATTGGGCTGATACCCGCTTTGAAAAAAAGAAGCCCTTAAGAAATGGGAGTTTGGTTATGATGGTTGGTGATAATATTTACCACAAGGAGGGGGCTGATGATTTATGGGTTCAAGAGGACTCACATCATAGCAATCCAGATGGTTCATGTAATTCTGAGAATCTTACTAGGGACACTGGTTCTACGAATGTTTTAGTGTCAGAACATTTCTATTACTTTGGAAAGAGCGCCCTACCAGTTAATCTTACATCGATTGGATATAAGAATGGAGTTGGGCATAGCAAAAAAAGTTTAAGCGATAAAGCTGTAGCCGCCATGATTGATAAAATAAAACAGCAGAACAAAAATGGAATAAACTTAATTCAGGATGACCCATTTGATTTTTCAGATGCCTCAAAAAGGGTTGACCAATCCACTAGGAAAATTACATGAGTAAATTTATTCATGTACATGAAATGGACGAATGTGAATTAAATATAGGAGTATATTATGTACAATGGAATAAAAAGAAAAGTATTTGTTTCACACTACGGAGGCGATAAAACTGAAGTGGATGAATTTATTAATGAATTCGAAAATAAACAGAAAGTATTTACTCCTTACGTGCTTGGTGCTAATGATAATTCTGATTTTATTGACAGTACAAATCCTGAATACGTGATGACTCAGATAAGAAAAAAATACTTGAAAGATACAACGGTTACTATTGTACTTGTTGGCTACTATGTAGACTGGGAGATAAAGAGTTGATTAAGGCAAGGTGAATATACGCCCAATGGTGTAATGGGTATCATACTGCCAAGTCAAGGCTCATCCTGCAAAATGCCTCCTAGATTAGAGGATAATTGGGTCGAAGGTCATACTAACTGTTATGCGAAATACTGGATCTATCCCTCAACAGCTCAAGAGTTAGGCGGCTTGATTGAAGATGTATATACAGCAAGAATAGCTAGAGCGCACCTAATTAATAACTCAAATGATATGATGAAAAAAAATTCAAAGTGTAGAATACAATACATAACACACTAGAATTGATTCTGTTTTTTAAATAATGGAACCTATTTTTGATAACTGAAGAACAATACGAACCATCCTCGCTGTTAAAAAGATTGAGTGATAGTCTTTTTGGTTATGATTATTTTATATCTTATGCTTGGGAAGATGGGCGAAATTATGCCATTGAACTTTCTGAAAAATTGGAAAAGCAAGGTTTTGATTGTTTTTTAGACTCTGAAAATTATGTAAAAGGAGATGATTGGAAAAAAATAGGGTTTTGGACTTTGAAACGCACTGGACACTTATTGCTTGTAGTGTCTAATACTGCATTATCATCTCAAGCAGTTGAACATGAGGTGCAGATCTTTTGCAAAACAGGCCGCAGAATTATTCCCATAGAATTTGACCAATCAATTTGCTTAGCAGAGTCAGATTCAAATTTGCTTAACTATCTTCCTCCAGAAATATTGACTATTAAAGAATTGAAATCTATAGAGGCGGGACTCAGCAATCAAGCTTTAGAGCAAATTGTTGAAAGCTTTAGTTTAGTTAGGCAAAGCCAAAAACGAATTCGCATATTAAGTTTTTCCGTTTTACTATTTATTGGCTTGGCAATTGTAGCATCTACTCTTGGATATTTTACGAAGTTAACTAATGAAAAGTTGATTTACGAAAAAAACATGAGTCATGCAAATTTACTTTTTTTAAATGCTGAGCGCAAGTCTAAAGGCCATGATGCAGACCTTATACTAAGTACGCAGTTAGCACTAGAATCATATCGTCGCCATCCAAATTCTGATGCATTGAATTTATTAAGAAAAAGACTTCCTAAACAAGCATACTATCAATCAAGTATTTCATTACCATGGACACATGGCAACACAAATAAAGTAATTCTTAGTAGAGATTCACAGTTCGCACTAAATTACAGTTTGTTTTTAAAAGATGGTGAGCTTCGAGTTTATAACACAAGAAGTGGAAAGCTGGCCTACAGAATCAAATCTGAATATAGTATAAAATGTGCTGAATTAAGTCCAGATAATCATTACTTGGCTTTTTGTACAAAGGTCAAGCGAAAAGGGAAATGGGTGAAGCAACTTCAAGTTTTTGATATACAAAAATCAACAAAAACTCCAATTTATACTAGGGATGTAAATTGGGGAATCCATTCATCTGGTCATACTAATATTCGTTTTAATAGTAATAACTCCACTTTAGCTATAGTTGAAAACGTTATAGTTAATGGTAAAAGTAACTATAAAGTGATTATTGTTAATGTTTCTGATGGTAATGTTGAGTCAAAAAAAGATTTTGGATTTAGATTCAAGCTCCGTGATTTTTCTGGGGAGTATTTATTGGTTAGTCACAAAAAATCTAAACATTCATATATTAGCTTTTACAATTGGAGGAGCACTAAGAATATTCATACGCTAAAATTTAAAAGGGATATTAGAGCAGCAAAGATTTATAAAAAAAATTCCCTGGTGGCTATTGCCTCGGGTCGAAAAGTATACGTCTATCGATTATTGCATAATAAAACAAGAAGGCTAGGTGTTTTTGATATTCCCAGCTTAATTCTTGGTTTGAAATTTCATCCTAATGGTGATCAGCTTATGGTTCGTAGCTATCCAAATGGAATAAATGTATTTAATTTTAAAAATAGAAAAGAAACGACTCGAATTCAAAGTCATCGTAAAAATATTGGCAGTATGGGGTGGTTACTCTCTTCAAATGAAGGTTTCGAAGATATTGTCATAGCTAATCACCGCGAAGGGCCTTTGTATATTGATAGTTGGTTACCATCTAATAGTTTAGAGCTAAATAAAAGATTATCAGGAAAGATAGAACCGCCACTTTACTCTGGCCTCCCTATTTATTTACATTCCAAAAATAATGATCGAGTATATGCTCTTATCTATGATAAAGAAAAAAATTTACGTAAGGCAAATGTATTCGAACTAAAAGGAAACCGATACGAGCTCTTTGTTTCTAAAATTGTTAAAGGCTTTGGGGCTACGATGAGTCCTAAGGGAAAATATTTAGCAGTAGATGATAATGATGGCAAATTCTCGGTTTATAATTTAAATAACAATACGCTCATGTTTAATGGACAATATGGTGAAGGTGAACATGATTTATTAGAATATATTCGCTTTGATCAAAATGAAGAATACTTAGTTACTTCCAGTGAAGAATTTAAATTGAATGATGATAATCCGCCTCATGCTACCCGTGTATGGAAGATCAAATCGGGGAGAATGATTTCATCTATGCCTACGGGACGGAATGGCATATCAGTAAAACATGCTTTATCTAATCAAAAAAACTTACTAGCGATTGCTAGTAATTTTGGTCTATCTCTATGGGATATTATTAATGGAAAAAAATTATATGAAATTAGAGCTGATTTAATTGCAGGTTTAAATGGTGATAATTTTTGGAATGTGAAATTTAGTGCTGATCAAGAGTTTTTGGCAAATGAAACTGTTCGCAATCAAAAAGGACGTAAGGTAGAAATACGTCGCGCAAGAACTGGGGAAGTACTTTATACCATACCTTTTTCATCGAATGTGGTTAAGCTTGAATATGAATCATCTGGAAAATATTTTACTGTTGCTTTAGATGATGGAACTATTCATTTATATGACGCTAAAACCTATGAGTTTATAGGTAAGATAAATCATGGTGACAGTGTGATTGATTTCAAGTTTAATGCTGCTGCAACAAAACTTGCTAGTCTTGATAGAACATCAAATGGTAAACTGAAGGTATGGAGGTTGGATAATTTTTCTTTAGTGAATGAATATTCGACATTAAAATACTACGATACCGTAAACTGGTCTAGAGATGAACTAAGTTTATTATTACAGTCAAAACTTAGGTTGCTCAGAATAATGATTGATGATCTTGCAATTATTGCTGCCAGTGAAAAAACTCTTATTGAAAATATAAGTTTAGAAAATTGGTTAAAGTTTTTTCCAGGCGAGCCTTATCGTAAGAAAATGCCTGATAAACCTATAGCACAAATTAGCGGTAATTTAACAGCTGAAGATCAAGTTTTATTATTGAGTGGTTTTGATTTCTCTAACGAGCCTAAATTTAACGCACAGTTATTATATTGGGCCGCTAAGAATAATAGAGACGACTTAGTTACACTAATGACGAAAAATAGAGCTAATTTTAATATTAGTGACAATAATATAGAACCAAATGGTCTTAGTCCATTAGCTTATAGTGCGAGGTTAGGTATGTACAAAGTATTCTCATCTTTATTAGATGGAGGGGCAAAGTGGAGCTTTGGGGATGATGTATATAAAACACCACTGTATTTGGTCTTACATAGTCAAACTAAGTATAAAGATTCACGTAAAGAGAAAATATTAAAGCGTTTAATTCTTGAAAAAGCACATATTGATTTTTTGAGTTTAGACAAGCCTAATTTGCATGACGAGCAGGAGCTACTTCGGAAGACTTTAAAAAATTTACATTAAACAGAGTGGGTTAAACATCATCTATATTTCAAATGCTTATAATTAAATATGCTACAAACTAAATAAAAAGCGATTAAGGGTTTGAATATTCATTTGCTATTAAGTTTCCAATGAGTCGACGTGAACGTGCACGTTGAACTAATAGACGATCTTCACCTTGCTCTGTTAGCCATTGTAGAAAACGTTGGACGTTATGCCGTGTGCTAGTTTCATCACGGCAGTTGGCGATGAATACCATCTGAATTTTTTGTATGTCATCAGCAACATAGATACCAAATGGCGCAGATACAACTATGGCGTCTGGGAAACCTAATTGTTGGAGGGCTTGCGATTCTGAAACAGATTTTTGACATGCAATGAGGTGGACAGGTCCACAAATTTTCGCTGGTAACTTCGAACAGATCTCGTAGTCTCTGAGAAAGGGTTGACCAACCAATTCTCTTGCAGCAGCAGTACTCATTGATGCAGGGATGCTATCGCAAGTAAATGCTATTTTTTCACGAACTGCATAGGCTGATCATTTAGCTTTGTATTAAGTACAGCAAATATTCAAGTGAGCTGGATGAATAATGGGCGTTAAGAATTAAAGAGTCAGCCTCCTTAAACTCTTTAACTAGTTTGTCTAAACGGGGTACCAAATTAAATCGGCAAATTCCGGTCGGTCGACAAAGGGATTGCGGTTCCCCTGTAGCTTGGCAATAATGTCGTTGCGTTTGCGTTCAGTGGGCGTAACCCTGGCCAAACGGTTCCAGTACAATAGGGTTTCTAGGGAACTCAGGTGGGCTTCGCCGATTACGTGCTGTTGTTCGTCAAGCACCAGCTCAGGCTCCTTCGCCAAGCCCTGGTAGCGCACTACCATGTACAGACAGGCACGAGCAATAAATCCGCGCGGATCGAAAAATCGGGTAGGGGTTATCTCAGTTTCTTTTTCGTTGAAATCGAGGCGTCGATCGTAGAAAAAACCTGCTCCTCGCCGGGCATTGTAGGCTAAGTCAGCCAGGCCAATGTTGTGCATATCGCTAATTATTCTTCGATTATCGCGAAACCCAAAGGCTTTGGGCCAAATGTGGTCGAGACTCCAGCTTTCGGGAGCGCGTTTTCCAAAACCGTAATAATTGTCCTTAGACACCGATTTGTTATTGTTGAATAGCAGCACATTCTCATCGTTTTCCGGATCCTCGAAAGCGACAAGGGCGGCCTCGCGTACTCCTTTGGGGTAACTCAGTGCCTTTTGCCCCTTGCTGATAATTTTGCCTAGGCACTGTTTCAGTTCTACATCTTCCAGTCCGTCCGTATCGCGGTAGTAAGTGCCGATCGACATGCGGATTAGAGGATTCTCGCCGTTTATGCCCCAAACGAGGGCGTCGGTGGTATTCATTTTGGGGTTGCGAAAATCAATCCAGATCCTGTCCTTCAATGTTTCCGGAATTAGTTTATGGGCATCGGTTGTTTGGGCTACGTCGGGAAGAATGATGGGTACAATCTGTTGATTCTTTTTGGCCGCCGGTACCAGGTTATCCAGCTCGTATTGTTGCCCCGGACTAATTCCGTTTTTTCCGAAACACAGAATGATGGATGATATACGTGGCCACTCGGAGTCGATAAATTTCTGCCAGTTTTTCCCCGGCTGCAGCTCGTAGCGATCGAGCCAGCAACGAATTCCCCGGGCGCGCAACTGACCTTCAATGGCTTCGATAAGGTTTTTGTCCAGACTATTGTGGCAAAGGAAGGTATCGTACAGGAAGGTTTTAGTATTCATAACGGTTAGGTTTCGTAGTGTTCTGGTGCAGTAAATTTACAGGTTACTCGCCATCAGGTTTCCAATAAGTCGACGTGTGCGTGCGCGTTGTGCCAATAGACGGTCTTCTCCTTGTTGGGTCAACCATTGGAGAAAGCGTTGGACTTGATGACGGGTGCTGGTTTCGTCACGGCAGCTGGAGATGAATACCATTTGAATTTTTTGAATGTCATCAGCCACATAGATACCAAACGGTGCAGATACAACTATCGCATCTGGGAAACCTAGTTGTCGGAGGGCTTGCGATTCTGAAACAGATTTTTGACATGCAATGAGGTGGACAGGTCCACAAATTTTCGCTGGTAACTTTGAACAGATCTCGTAGTCTCTGAGAAAAGGTTGACCAACCAATTCTCTTGCAGCAGCTGTGCTCATTGATGCAGGGATGCTATCGCAAGTAAATGCTATTTTTTTCTTATCGATGGTTAAAATGACAGTGTTTTCAAGTGTTTCTGGACTTTCGCCTTGAGGGTGTTCGGTAAGAAATGTTGTTACGGTTTCTGTCATAACAGCCCGTCGCCGAAGATAATCCATTCGTGTCCATGTGAGTGCTTCTCCTGCGAAATAACTACCTTGAGAGCCCACACTAATTCCGGCTCTAGCTAAATCGAATAGAGCACCAACCGCAGCTTGTTTTGCGGATTCGATTACTTCTTCGCCAGTCTTAGTCTGAGCTGCTTGTAAGTTTTGTTTTTCGAAATATGTTTGAAAACGTCCGTTAGGTGAATCCAATTTGGCTGAAACTATAGGTAATAATTGAATGACACGTACTTTACTCGGTGTTTTATTGAATGCGGATTCAAATTCTGCATGACAGATTCCTACATGGTCTCCTAATTTTTCACTACTGCCAGACCAACCAGCATTACCGTTATATAGCATTAGAAAAACATTCGCTTTCTTCGACCGATTCATGCATGTGTTCCATGAATTTTGATCGCTAGAAGTTACAGATTCGTCTTCATGAATCCATACCTCGAAAACCTGTCTTCCATCAACTGAAAGAGCCTCGAGTTCATTTTTTAAGGCCTTGCGAAGAATTGACATAGGTTGCTTTTTGCCATTAAAGTTAATCTTGTCATTGCATCGACTTGAAATAATGATAGTTATTGGTTCTATAGAAAAAAATGACATTAAATCACCTTAATTAAATTTAAAATATAAAACGTCACAATACGATGTTAGTAGTGTTTTGACGTAGTTGTTCATTGATGGAGATTGCGTACTAAAGCCGTAAACCAAGACTCTATATTAACCTTCTCAATTCCCTTGATTACCTCTGTGTGAAATAAATCCTCACCAATATGTTCACCAAGTGCACGGTATGCTTCGAATTGGGCTTCACTAAAAAATTGATCTGCTGTTGTTTCGTGTGGAAAACTTAAGTTGCTCTTCTGATAGTCTAAAATGTAATCACGTTCGTTCCCAGTCAGAGAGGACTTAATGTATAGTAGGTAACCAGTTTGATTATTTTTATAATTGATCTTTCCTAAAGAAAAATGAGTTTTAGTAAATCCTTCTTGATTTCGTTTTAAGTCAGTGAGATCTATCTGAATGTTAATACCAAAATCGATTTGTGCATATCTAATTAGGCTCATTAGACTTGGAAAAGCCATGTCAGGATCGGCTTCAGCATCTATAGCAACAATAAATTTACATTTGCGTCGTAATAGTTCGTAAATTCCCAAGTTCTCAATGTGTCCACCATCAGATAAGTTGACAAATTTACCTTTTTCATCAATTTTTCCGAATAGTTCTTTCCACAATGAGAATGGTTTTGCTCCATATTTTCTGAATTTTTTAGTAATTCGTTTTGGATTTGGTAACCAGTAACCTAGGCGTATGTTGAATAGTGCTAGCCAGAATGAGAGTCCTTTAATTGTAGTTGTTCCCATGTAAGAAGATGCTGCTGCACCTGATACTGCCATAGCAGTGCCAAGATCTAGACTAGGATCTATCATTTCTAATTCTTCTGTCTTGCAATAGCCAAGTAAGGGGCTTCCACAGTAGTGCCTGCTAAAAATGAAAAAATCTGAATCCCGTCCGCGTAGTTCAGGATTCTTACTCGACGGAAGGTTTACAGCAGCATTAATCAAATGGTAAGGAGTATAGAAATTATTTGATTGAAGGTTTGATAATAGCTGAGGGTCAACTTCTATGTCACTATTATTGCGTAATAGATAAGTTTCAGCTAAGCGGTTTCTGTAATATAGATGAGGTGATATTAGATTCACATTAATTGCTGTTAACCAAATTGTTGCAATGATAATGGGAATTAATAAAATTATAATAACAATAAAACTTGGCTCTATAGCGCGATTTATTACCATAAAAGTCATGAGCAACAGGAGTGGACCTGCAATACCCGCCAATGATATAAATACGCGACCTGTTAGTTTTGTGATACCTATAGAAAATGCTGAAATTAGAAAAACAAAAGGCATGGAAATAAAGAAAGTTATAACATTGGATTCTGTTTTTAAATATTTAAGCATTAAGTCATAGAATTGAGGCAGCGTAGTGGCAACTATGTAAAAAGCTAGGATAGTAGAAATGAGGATAAGACCAATGCGCCTGATGTTAGAAATATATTTTTGTTTCGATAGTATGTATTTATAATTCCAAGGTAAGGCTAAAATAAATATTATAAATAAAAGAATAAAACTAGATTGAATGGGATGAGAGTTATCAATAAATATTTTAGTAATTTCAGTGTATTGAAGTATTTTAGATAGTGTTACAGCAGTCAATACAATAGTTAAAATAGACACTATGTTAACTAGTATGCCAAAAAATAATAAACCAGCTATTCTAGATTTTCCTAGAAAGCCTCCTTTAAGCAAATACTTACTGTTATTGCGTAGTTGACGAATAGGTTTAGGTTCTGCTTTTCCTTTTTCATTAAAGGGAAGCCTGTCAGGTTCTAGTCCAATTTTATCTTTATCTGATGAATTTAAGTATGAACTTAGGAATGAACCAAAATAACCACCACCAGATACGGTAGATATATAATCTATATCTTTGAGAATATTATGTTTGTATAGGGACTGTGCTACACCTAAGCTAATAGTGGCAGAACGAATTCCCCCACCAGAGCAAGCTAGTCCAGCGAGATTGCTTATGGTATTTCTATCATTTCGTCGTTTTTTAATTGCTTCTAGTTCATCTTCAAATATTTCGTCTGAATTGGAAATATTATCGTTAAAGGTGATTTCCTTGAATGGGATGTCATCACCAGTAATATTGCTTTTGGATTCACTAGTTAAATGTATGAAGTCATTATCTATATATTGATTTCCTAATGCGATCTTTCCAAATAGATGACAGAATTCAATTAGGGTGCTTTGTACTATTGAGAGTTCTTTTCTGAATTTTCGTCGGTCATCATCTTGCTGAATCAGTCCGTTAATTTTTTTCTTATGCCACTTAGCAGTTAACGGCCGAATATGGGTATTTAGTAAACAGATGGCTATGGTTGCAAAGTGTCTACATTCAGGACCTTTTGTTTCGATAGTGCCGCGAGTAATAGCGAATAGATTGTATAGGCTATTGAGTGCTGTTTCCTCATCACCTGATTTAAAATGTAAAGGTTGTGTTGAAATTCGGCTTCGAATTTCTGTGTATAAAATCCAAGCTGCCTCACTATCTGACTGAGTCGGATTCCACTTTTGATTTACTTGTTCATCTGAAAGTGTAAGAAGACTTTCAATTACCGAATTACCTTCTAGCCACTGTTTCCAGGTTATTTTTGATTCAGGCATGATTATATCCCCATATTAACAATGCTTGTATTTCCGTTGCAGTGCAGAATGGTTTTAGCACTTAATTTTTATTATTCTAATAATCTAAAAATTTTAAGTTTATAGTTATATAAATTTATAGTTAGTTACTAACTATAAATTCCCCAGCCCTTTAATAATTATACTCGACATCAGTATAGGATCTCTGGTGCGAAAAAGTAGTTTGTGTTCTTCCTCTGAAAGCAATGTATTTATACCTGCAATACCTTTATTGCGTAACATGACGATCATTTCATCATAGCTTAGCCAGTTATCATCTCGATCATTATAGAGTTCCCGCATTGCTTCAGCATTTGGAGCTTTTCGTTGATAGTCCCAAGTCATTTCCGGTCGATCTTTTCCTTCTATAATATCAACGACCATAGCAGCAACACCTCCAAAACCACCAAGCAGAAATACAGGCTGTTTGGCTTCAATTGAGATGATGATCTCTTCTAGCACTCCAGGAATACGACTGGCATACCAACTCTCAGTTTGACTACCATCTACACCTGTCTTTGTTGTAGGTCCAAAAGTGCCACCTAGTACAACACGAGCAATCGTTTCTTTAGTTTCAAGCATACGCATTGCAGTCATTCCACGTGCCCAAGCATAACGATGTTTAGCTGACTTGTCTGCTGGAAAAAAATTAGGATCTTCTGAAAAATCGGAATGTAGAGTTTCATCAATATCTTTTGGTCTTGATACACGATTTAACTCTGCGATGTACTTATAACTGGCTCTTTGCTCTTTCGATAGAGGAATGGGCCAACCAACATAATTAATAATACGTTCAACAGGATCAATGTCTGTAAATTGATTATGTGAATGAACTAACTCTGTTAGTTTCTCGGTATATCCTTGAGAGCCTAGATGCCCACCATATGCTAGCGTAGTACCTTGTACTAGCAAATAACGGCTAAGCTCTAACATTGCTGAATCTAGATGCAATTTATCAACTCCATAGTGATGGCAGTCAGTACTTTCTGACATGGAAATCGCTACGGTTTTACCTTTTAAAATTCTTTCACTGGTGAGGCGCTCTAATGGGGTTGATATAGTAACGCCAGTTTTTTTTAACATTAGTACTTCTTCACTACCCAACGGAGGCTCAGGGTACAGTACTGTTGAAGGTATTGGTAAGCCAATAATAGTCGCTAATTCAGGTGGCATGGTAAAAACTAGGTCATCAGCCTGTTTCCATTGTTGCAATAAGATACGCGTATGAAGATGACGTAAGGTTTCTTTTAAAATGAGATCAATTGCAGCTTGTGGGTCATCATTCCAACAAATAACTGGTAAGTTACCTATGTATGGAAAACTACGAACTTCAGTATGAGTAAGGGCATTTATTACAACAACAGGACGTTGTTTTTCTTTGGCTAACAATATTTCTTTTCTGCACCATTCGCGACTGGCGTAATGATCAGTTAATACGCAAAGCAATGACGAGTCTTGTATGCCTTCAGATATTTTTTCAGAAAAAGTAGAACCTCCCGGGATATCGCCTGAATCAAACCAGGTATCTATGGGTTGGTCAGCCTGCAGGTAAACCTTGAGATTCTTAACTACCATTGGTTCCTGTTCTATATCTATCTTTGTATGACTTATGAATAGTTTGGTAGGTGCCTCTGGTGATTCACCACCGACCGTGTCACCATGAAGATATCGACAAAGTTCAATTATGATTCGACGTGAAATGAATTCTGCACGGGTTTGTTCAGGCTCGGCAAAAGCTCGCACAAAATTAACTGTGCCTAAACGTTTAGCTGATAATGGCCAAGCATCTTCAGTCAACTGGATTGGAACACAACGATGTTTTGAAGCCTCACAACTTTGCCAAAGATCTGCAACAAAATCACACCAGTCTTTAGAAAGATTCATATCTGTATCAGCAAGAGGAACAACAAAACTACACTGAGCTTGATCAAGGTTTTGATCGGTCGGAGGTAAACCAGTAAGACTCTGTTTGCAGAATACAGTAGGAATACGTAACCCCTGCACAATAGGATCAACATTTAATGCGGTGTGAATGTGTTTTGCGATTTCAAGTGCATAAGTGGATTCGTGATGAAAGACTAGATGAACAAGTAGAGGAGGCTTTTTTATAATATCTGTATTTAACATTGGTTAAATTACCTTCAAATTAAACTTTCCTAGAGCTACTTTCACTTTCCGTGATGGGTACATTCAATGAATTAGTATAATTTATAATACACATATAATATGATACTTTATAAGAATAAATATACTACAAAGCATGGAATAAGTGGATATAAAATAAATTCTTATAATTACACTACCGTATATACAGTATTAGATAATTAACTAGAAGTTATGTGCATAATAATTAACCAGCAGATTTTAATTATAGAATCACTGGGAGCCAAGGGGTGGTAAATGGACTACAAAGTTTTTATTAGTTATAGCTGGAATAATTTAGACCATAGGACGTTAATTGAAGAAGCCATAAAAAATATACCAGACTTACTTGTAGAAGTAGATGATGAGATTGTGGACTATGGTGATGAGCATCTATGGGTTAAAATTCGGAATAAACTTGGTAGCTCAGATTTGGTTGTAGCCTTACTATCGGAGGAATCGATTTCCTCTTCAGCAGTTATAGATGAACTAGCTAGAGCTAATGATAGAGGCATTAATATATTACCTGTTATATCAATTGGGCTTAATTCTACAGACCCGAGAATTCCATATTATTTACGTCAAACAAAATATATCGAATTCGATAGTTCTAGTGCTGGAGAGTTTACTAAAACTATTAAAGAAGCCGTTTTAAATAAAATGTCATCTGGTTCTAACAGGTCTACAAAAGCATTTTCCGCACTTCGAAATAGTATTGTTGAAAGTACGCGTACACCGGTTTCAGATATGATCCTGTCAGAAGTTATAGATCAAACAAGATTAGAGGCTAATGAAATTAATAGGGGACATTACGAGATTAACTTAGGAACTGAATATGATTTTTTAAAGCGAGCAAAGCCACTATTTGGCACAGCAAACTCTATATATGCTACTACTGTTAGTTCTGTATCGAGTTTTTGGACTGATACAGAAAATAAACTACCTGCTATAGAGTATTTAGTAGCACAGAAAGGAAAAGTTATACGGATATTTGTATTTGATAAGCCAGAAAGTTTAGTTCGTTATAGAGAGATTCTTGATGCAAATTATGAACAGTATGGTGATTCAGGTGCTGTTTTTATTACTTCACGAGAGTTTTATTTAAATAATATAGTTGGGTATTTTTGTGCGAATGACGAGTCAAAACAAAAATTACTTGGAGTTGACTTTGGCGTACTTAATTATGAAAAAGAGACTAAATTATTTGCCTGGTTGAGAGGGCAGTATTTAGGATTTAAAGATGCTGAAGCTATGCATCCAGAATATCAAGTTGCTTCTGATAGCTTTGAAATATTGTTAAATCAGATGAAAGATAGTTGTACTGAAGGATTTAATGAACAGTATGGAATAATTCGCTGGAGTGGGTGTAAATCTGATGACAGTGAATTTATGATGTTTTGTATAGACAGTTTGTTTAGTGAAATTCTTGGTGAAATATCTCATGTAGTATTATTTAAGGATGAAAACAATAAATTATCTTCAACAATAGCAAGAGTAAAGCATAATATAAGTCTCTTAACTGAGCAATGTGGAAATGCTCAGCTTGACTTTAGCTGTAATGATGTTTGGTTTGGTGAGAATATATTAGTAGACCAACGAGATAAAATTTATGGCGGGAGACTAATTCATAATCATGATTATAAATACATGCTGTATATGAGGTTGCCTACATTGAAGGATTTGGAAAGTTGGTATCAATTGGAAAATCATTCTGAATTAAGAAAATTGTTATATTGTAAATTAGTTGACAGTGTATCTGAACTATATGATGAAATGGATGATATGCTCAATTCTGGAGATGCTAAAAAAATTGAGAAAAAAGAAGAAATAGAAAAAACATACTCAATTATAGAAGAAAAAGTACAATCTAAATTAACTCGAATGGATTATCAGCATAGTGAAAATTCAGCGTCATTGGTGCAAATGCCAGCATACCCTTTTCTTAATGACTACAGGAAATCTAAAGAACTTCAAGAATCTGTTTGAATATAATTTTAGGCTGAGTTTGAATTTTTATATTTCTGTATTAATAAATTCATGATGTCTTAGTTGAAAAAATCGAATGGCATGACCTAAATAGAAGGTAAATATAATGAAGAATTTAATGACTTTAATGATTTTTGTAACTACGTTGCTATCGGGCTGCGGAACCATAAAACTTGTGAGTGATTATGATGAGGTTATCGATAAGGGAGTCATCGAATTTTCAGAACAGCTTAATACTCACATCAAAAATATGGCTGAGTTAGGGGGCAAGCAAGAAGGGACCTACAATGCAACATTCAAAACGTATAACGCACTTGAATCAAAGCTTGATGTTTTGATTGGACGAGCTACTGTTGCCTCAGAAGGCAAAGCCTGCAAGCTCGAAGCCAAAATATTCAATAAAGTATCTAAAGTTTTGAAAAATAAGACTCCACTTAAACTACAACAAGGATCGGATGCAACGGTTTCAAGCTCAAGTGCATGTAATGCTCGTCTTTTAGCTTTGGTGAAAACACAACTGTCAAAGATTCGATTAATCCATAGGGAAACTGATAAGTGTAATGGTGTTTCGTGTATACGATCTGCTACATCTGAGGATCTAATGTCGATTGCTAATCAATCCATTACCGCAGTTTCAATTGTTGAAATAGCTAAGAAATCGCAATAAGGAGATATAATTATGACTATTAATGCAGATGAAATATTTGAAAAAATTACAGATGCAGCTCAGGACTCATTTAAAGACGGTTGGGATGCAATAAAAGACTATGCTCCAGTTGAGTTTAAAAAGATGTCTGTTCAGTTGGAAAGCATTGCAAAGAATGTTGCGAAGTACCAAATTGATTCTAATGAAGGCTACTCTCCTGCTACTGGGAAAATTCTCTTCAGCATGCAACGAACAGCTTGTGAATCTGTCCTTGTAGCTGTAACGCATCTCACCCTAATTGCAGTACAAAAAGCACTTAACTCTATAATGAAGGTTTTAAAGGAAGCATTTGGTACGGTGTTAGCGGCTGTTCTGTAAAGGACGGCGTAGATACTACAATTCCTAACTGGGTGGTCAACCAAGCTTGAATAGTCGAACAGGTTAGTTAAATCGAATGTTAAACGAAAGAGATAGTCATGGTAAGTTCTATTCAGGAATATAAAGGGATATCTAAGGCACTTGATAGGTTTGAAGGTCGCGTTGTTGCTTACAGAGAATTTTTGCAAAACAAGATGCTTGAATTAAAGACAAATGGAGATGTCGAACTTCTTGTTATTGCCACTGGGGAAGTAGAAGCACTTGAATCAATGATTCATAGATTTTCACTAAGGGTAACTGGTATGGAGCCTGAAAATGTTGAATGGGAAGTTATGGATTCATATTGTTCAAGAAATCAAAGTAAAAAAGAAGGATTTTCAGCCGGTAATCACGAGTACTTTAGATGGGCTCTACTTTGGATACAAAAATCAAGAAACTATATTGAATATCTTGATGGAGTAGACTCGGCTATTGGTGTTACTAGTGTTACAAATAGTGAAGTAGGAAATTCTGATAGAGATATATCAAATACCAGCTACGATATTGCTCTATCTTTCGCTGGAGAGGATCGCAAGCATGCTAGAAAAATCGCGGATAAACTTTTAGAAGCAAATTATTCGGTATTTTATGACGAGTATGAACAAGCTACATTATGGGGAAGAAATCTTTATACTCATCTTTCTGATGTGTATCAAAATAAGGCTAAGTATTGCCTCATGTTTATTAGTAAGCGTTACTCTGAAAAACTTTGGACAAAGAGAGAACGAGAAGCGGCACAAGCTCGAGCCTTTAAAGAGAGTAGAGAATATATTTTACCTTTACGCTTAGACGATACGGATATTCCTGGTATCGAAGGTACTATAGGGTATCTTGACCTAAGAACCACTTCAATTGACGAGGTTGTTCACTTAATAAGCAAAAAAATTAGTGATTGTTGAATTGCATATGTCTAAGGGTGCATATAAGTTGGCTATTCTCATAATAATTTCGAATAAAGGGGGGCGGATAGAGCTAGCTAAAATTTCATTATAGCTAGCCTTAATAGAGTATGTTTCAAATTTGAAAAGTCTGAAACCTGATTAGCGAATTCGTGCTATAATTCGTTCCCTAGTCTCCTGTTCATTAGCAAGTAATCTAATACTATAAGTCTCTCTCCCATTACGTGTGCCGAAAACGTGCCATGATAAACCATATTTGATGTTGTATAGGGCAGGAGTGCAATTATCGATAATTGCTTGTTTCAGAAAAAACTGTTTAAAATTAGTGTTTTAGGATAAATACATGTGACAAAGTTGACACCATTTACCTCGTCCTCAAGGCTACGAACCAGGCGGTCGGGCGTTCGAATCGCTCCAGGCGCGCCATAAGTCTAGATTAATCAAGCAGTTATCGTTTACTCGGTAACTGCTTTTTTATTGCCAAAGATTTGTGCCGTGCTTTCTTTTTTTAGTTCATAAAGCAAAATGTTGTCAACATTGCCACAAGTTTTATCGAAGTAATAGACCATACGGTTAGAAGTCATGTGGTTGCTACGCAAGTTAAAATTCTAATGATATTTTTCGTATGTTAAACAATGCGTTAGTAAGAAAAAATTTTCCGCATGACATATTATGATTCGATTAGTAAAGTAAACTCATTAGTCAGTGATGAGGCTGGGTTGACTAAAGAACTCTCTAGTAAATTTTATCTTAATATTTGATTAAGACTTATTATCTGAAGATAAGCTTTTTCTTAATACAAGATAACCGATAATTCCTGAAGCGAATGAACCGAGTAAAATACCTAGTCGTTCATCGAATAGTTGGTTAACATTTGTTTCT
>Ga0316205_10001676_pt1 | contig 26470 bp, 24 predicted proteins | sample 3monthpyrite_MG_FD_204941 | JGI IMG/M metagenome (GOLD analysis project Ga0316205, IMG submission 204941) | Microbial mat bacterial communities from mineral coupon in-situ incubated in ocean water Damariscotta River, Maine, United States -... | ecosystem: Environmental > Aquatic > Marine >... | reverse complement strand
GCAGTGCATGTTTACATGCCCGAGAGGGATCGCCCGACGGGCTACCCCGATCATTCCGATCCGCAAGAACGGCCGACTTTGGAAAGAGGACTGCCCGGCGGCAACGGCCAGGAACGAAACCCTGCGCACCACCCGCCACTATGGCCGGGCGTTCTGGAAGCGCGCTGGACCGGATATCACGTCCGAAGCCGGATCGAGGCAAAGATGCGCTGCCTCAAGGCGTTCGGGGAACGTATTGCCGCGAGAGACCCCGACTGCCAGACTGCCGAAATCCAGATCCGCGTCGCACTCATGAACCACTTCTCGGCCCTCGGTACCGCCGAGATCGTGCGCGTGGGCTGAACCCAACGGGGAAAGGGGAAGGCACGCCTCAGGCGTCAGTTCTGCAACAATGCCGTCTGGGAAATGTACAGAAGCGCCGCGTCTTTCAAGTCATCTCAGCAAGCGTATGCTCCAGACCGCTGTCGATATGGAATTTCAGGATGTCCTGGGCGCGTTTGGCATCGCGGGCCAGAGCCGCCTCAAACATCGCGCGATGTTCTTCAATCGCGGCCTGGCCGCGATAGGTCAGCACCAGATTCTGGTAGCGCAGGTATTTGTCGTAAATTGTGGAATGCAGCGACAGAAGGGTCCTGGAGTTGCAGGCCTGGATCATCGCAAGATGAAATTCCCAGTCATAGCGCTTCCACAATTCCTTGTTCGAGCGGTCCCCATCCAGCATCTGTTTTTCAATGAGGTGCAGCTTGTGATGGGCGGCAACGAGGTTGCCCTCCCAATCGGCATCGCCGTTGTCGATCGAGATTTTCAGGGCGTGGCATTCCAGAAGCACCCGCAGATTTGCGACCTCGATCATGTCGTCGTGTGATACCGGGGTGACAAAGAACCCGCGCTGCTCTTCGGCGGCAACGAACCCTTCGCTGGCCAGGCGGCTGAGGGTTTCACGCAGCGTTGACACGCTGGCCAGGTAGCGGGTTTTCAGCCCGTCGAGCTTGAGCTTTGACCCCGGCGCGAGGCGGCCGAAAATGATGTCGTGCTTGATCGATTCATAGGTGCTGGATCCAACCGTGCTGAGGTTCTTGCGCATCTTCAAGCTCCGTCCGAAATTTCTCTGATTTGCTGACAGATAGCCATTCGCCTTATGATCCGCAATTCGGGCATTTTGTCCACGGGTAATTAAAATATATGATATTATTGAAAACATCCGCTAAAAAGAGTATCAACGATTCGAGACAGGGCTCGAGGGTCCGGTGTTTTGGCTCCGGCGCTCGAAAAACGAGCGCGCGGTTAGGATGAGGGGAACAGGGTGCGGTATAGGGCGGCGCAAGAGGGGACCGTGAACCGGTTCACACAGCGAAACTGCGATCAGTCACGGCCCGGTGTCCTGTGAGGGGTCCGTATCAAATAGCAATCGTCGGCATCGGACTGATCGGGCAACGTCACTCCGATTGCATCCGTCGCAACCCAATGGCAGACCTCTGCGGCATCGTTGACCCAAGTGATGACGGGAAGAATTACGCGGAAACCCATGGAATCCCGTGTTTCGAAACCTTGACGGATCTCTTCCAAGCACAATCCCCGGATGGGGTCATCCTGTCCACGCCCACCCCGCTGCATATTGAACAAGGTCTTCAATGCGTACGGAACGGATGTGCGCTTCTGGTCGAAAAGCCGATTGCAATTCACTCTTCTGAGGCCATGCAACTGGTTGATGCCGCCGACGCAGCGGGCGTTCCGTTGCTGGTTGGACATCACCGCAGGCACAATCCGCTGATCCAGAAGGCCAAGTCGATCGTGCAAAGCGGCGCGATCGGCGATATCCGGGCGGTTCATACACAGTGCTGGTTTTACAAACCGGACCACTATTTCGACATCGCGCCCTGGCGCAAAAAAACCGGTGCCGGGCCGATCTCGGTCAATCTGGTGCATGATGTCGATCTGATCCGCCATCTATGCGGTGAAATCACCAGCGTTCAGGCCCAATCCGCCCCATCGAGCCGCGGTTTCGAAAACGAGGAAGTTGCCGGTGCGGTCCTGCGTATGGCCAATGGCTCGGTTGGCACACTGACGGTCTCGGATGGCGTCGTCGCGCCTTGGAGCTGGGAAATGACGGCACGGGAATATCCGGTTTATCCGCCGACAAACCAGAGCTGCTACCTGATCGGTGGATCTGAGGGCTCTCTATCTCTGCCGGACCTTACATTTTGGAACCAGAATGGCCAGCGCGATTGGTGGGAACCGATCAACGCGACAACCGTCACCCGGCAGGCGTCCAATCCGCTGGACAACCAGATCGCCCATTTTCTGGCCGTCATCGCCGGTGACGAGGCACCGCTGGTGTCCGGAATCGAAGGCACGCGCACCTTGCAGGTGATCGAAGCCATACAGAAATCAGCCGCAACAGGGCGCGCCATATCCGTCGCACCGATCGACGGCGCGCGATCTGCTGAAATGGCGGTTTGAAGAGGGGTTGAAAGAGACGGCAGAAGAGGTGCGGGCAGTTGACTCAAACAGCCGGTCGCAATGGAAACGTATCACAGATTGCTGATAGATCAGCATACACTCGTGTCAAGGGAGGACACCACATGAAACTCAATCTCACTCGCAAGGCCGCAAGGTCGGTCGCACTGGTCGCCGGTTTGACGGCTGGCGTATCAGGGGCAGCATTTGCCGACAGTCACCAGATCACCTTGCGGCTGGCTGCGTCCGCTTCGGAAACCGATCAGCGTTCGGTCGCTATGGCCGAGGTTTTCGGCCCGGCGGTTGCCGGGTTCGCTGATTATCAGCCGAGCTACAACAGTACGCTCTTCGCCCAGGGCACCGAGTTGGAGGCCATTTCGCGCGGAAACCTTGAGATGTCGATTACGTCGGCGCAGGAACTGGCACAGTTCTTCCCGGAATTCTCGATTTTCACCGCAGGCTACGTGCATCAGGACGCGGCGCATCAGGTTGCCGTATTCAATGACCCGCTGATGGATCCGTTCAAGCAGCGTGTCATTGACGAGTTGGGCGTGCGTCTGCTCTCTGTGATGTATCTGGGCCGTCGTCAGGTAAACCTGCGCCAGACCCGTGAAGAGCTGGAGGTTATGACGCCCGCCGATCTGGCCGGTGTAAACCTGCGGATGCCCGGAACGGATGCGTGGCAATTCCTGGGCCGTGCCCTGGGGGCCAGCCCGACACCGATGTCCTTCTCGGAAGTCTATACCGCCCTTTCCACGGGCGCTGTCGATGGTCAGGATAACCCGCTGCCAACCGTTGTTGATTCGCGCTTTTACGAGGTGACCAACCAGATCGTTTTGACCTCGCACCTGGTTGACCTGAATTATATCGCGCTGTCCGAAGCCGTCTGGCAGAGCCTGGATGCAGACCAGCAAGCGACCCTGCAGGCCGCCGCCGATGCTGCCGCAGAAGCAGGTCGTCAGCGTCAGCTGGAACTTGAAGAGGAGCTTGTCGCCTTCCTGGAAGAGCAGGGCATGGAAATCTACGAGCCCGATCTGGCCGCGTTCCGCGAGCAGGTTCAGGCGATGTATCTCGCCAGTGAATTTGCAGAGACTTGGCCCGAAGGCGTGCTGGAGCAGATCAACGCTCTCGGCAACTGAGGCTCTGAAACTACATCCGTTCCGGGGAGAAGCACATGTTAGATAAAATTCGCAAGTGGTTCACCCACGGAACGGAATTCATCGCCGCGGCCATGATCGCGGCGATGTTCCTGACATTCCTGATCCAGATCTTTTCACGCTATGTGATGATGGCCCCGTTCGGCTGGACGCTGGAACTGAGCCTGATCCTGTGGGTCTGGATCGTCTTTTTCGGTTGCGCCTTCATCGTCAGGGAACAAGACCACATCACCTTTGACATCTTCTATCTGGCTGGCGGACGACGGGCCCGGCAGGTTCTGGCGCTTGCCGCCGCAGCCGCGATTGTGATCGGAATGGCCATCTCCTTCCTGCCAACCTGGGACTACATCGACTGGATGCGGATGCGCCGCACCTCGACCGTGGAAAATCCCTTTACCGGCAACAAGATTCCGCTGCGCACCATATTCTCAATCTACGCAATCTTCATGGTTGCCATCATCGTTCGGTATATATGGCGGTTTGTCGATGTGCTGCGTAATGGTCCCCCCGATAGCGACCACGACATTCCCGGGCACGACCCCGAGCCCCCGCATCTTCGCCACGGCGAGGACGTGGTATGAGCTTCGAACTTGCCTCCACTCTCGTGACCCTGTTCGTTCTGGCCGGGATCGGCACACCGGTCGGTTATTCGATCATCCTCGCCTCGCTGGTCTATCTGGGCTTTGCCGGCCTTGATCTGGCCCTTGCCGGGGAAAAGATCATTCAGGGCCTTTATCGCAGCTTCATTCTGCTGGCGGTGCCGTTGTTCATCATCGCCGCCAATATCATGAATGCGGGCACGATCTCTGACAGGCTGCTGCAATTCTGCGTGGCGGCGGTTGGTCGGTTCCGGGGTGGTCTGGGTCATGTGAACGTGGTCGCATCGCTCATATTTTCGGGCATGTCAGGCTCGGCCGTGGCGGACGCGGCAGGCATCGGCAAGATCATCATTGAAATGATGACCAAGGGCGGTCGTTACGCGCCGGGTTATGCGGCTGCCATAACGGCGGCTTCTGCCACTATTGGTCCGATCATCCCGCCCTCCATCCCCATGGTGCTGTATGCGCTGGTCTCGAACACGTCGATCGGGGCGCTCTTTCTGGCCGGGATCGTGCCGGGCCTGATTATGGGCGTCGTCCTGATGGCAATGAATTACTACATCTCCAGCAGGCGCGGCTTCGCATTGGAAGAGCCGGTGCCGATAAGACAACTTCCCAAGCACACCGCCAATGCATTTCCCGCGCTGCTTATGCCGGTGATCCTGCTCTACGGTATCTATGGCGGCGTCACCACGCCGACCGAGGCCGCAGCCGTTGCCGCCTTCTACGCGCTGGTTCTGGCGGCGGTTTTCTATCGAGCGCTGTCGGTCAAGGCCCTTTACGGCATCCTTGTCGAAAGCGCGCGATCCTCTGCTGCGGTGGGCCTTGTTATCGGGGGTGCGCTGATCCTGAACTTCGTCGTGGTTTCGGAAAACATCCCCGCGATGGTTGCAGACTCGCTGGTCGGGATCGACATGAGCCCGCTGGTGTTCCTGATCTTGGTCAACCTGCTGGTTCTGGGTCTAGGCTGCGTTCTGGATGCGACGACGATCATCCTGGTGATTGTCCCGCTCTTCATTCCGGCCAGTCGAGAACTTGGTATCGACCTTGTCCATTTCGGCGTGCTGGTGGTCGTCAATTCGATGATCGGATTGATCACGCCGCCCTATGGTATCCTTCTTTTCGTGATCAACGCGGTCACCGGAATTCCACTGAAAGAGATCATAGGTGAGATTTGGGCATTTCTTGCCGTCTTGATCGGTGCCTTGCTGCTGCTGATCCTGTTCCCTGACATCGTGCTCTTTCTGCCGCGATTGTTGGGCTATCAGGGGTGACGGGATCGTGCGATGACCTTGTCGATTTCCACCTCCGCCATTCCGGGCCTGTTGCTACGGAAACTGGATGCGATTGCTGCGGCGGGTTTCACCAGCGTGGCGCTGTGCGAACGGGATTTCACCTGCTTTGACGGCACGGCGCGTGATGTGGCCCGGATGGTTGCCGATGCCGGGCTGACCATTGATGTTTTGCGGCCTTTTGAGGGTCTCGAAGGGCTGCAAGGCAAGGACAGAACCCGCGCATTCGACCGGTTGGAGCGCATATTCGACCGGATGGCAGAGTTGGGCACCGACTTGCTGCTTGTGCAATCCACGATGGACCCGACGGCCAGCGGTCAGGCAGAGGAGATCGGTTCTGACCTGTCTGACTTGGCCGCGCGCGCGGGCCAACGTGATCTGAGGGTTGCCTATCTGGCATTGCCCTGGGCAAGCCATGTCCACAGGGAAACCGAGGCGCTGAAGCTGGTTCAGACGGTCGATCACCCGTCGCTCGGGATCGCGATCAACAGTTTCTATTCCCTGGCGGATGGGTCGCGCCCGGCACGGCTTTCGCACATCCCTGGCGAAGTGATCTTTCACGTCCAACTGTCTGACGCCCCGCGTCTGGATATGGATATCCGTCATTTATCTCAACATTTCCAGCTCCTGCCGGGGCAAGGCGACCTTAACCTGTCTGGATTTGTGAAAGTTCTGGCACGCTCCGGCTATCAGGGGCCATGGACGCTGGATGGTGCCAACGACCAGGCTCAGCGCATCGGCGAGGTGGCGGTTGCTTCCGATAGCTACCGGGCCCTGGTCAATTTGCTCGACAGTGTCGAGGGTTCGGAGCCCGCCATGACATTCGGGACGCCGCCCTTGCCAAAGCGAATTGAGGCCGAAGGGTTCGAGTTCATTGAGTTTGCGACGGACGAAGCCGGTGCCGAAGATCTGCGTCAGATGCTGCGCGCATTGTGTTTTCGAAATGAGCGTCGGCACCGGTCCAAATCGGTTGAGCTTTGGCGTCAGGGCGCGGTCAATATCGTGATCAATACCGAGACCGAGGGCTTTGCCCATTCCGCCTTTATCGCACATGGGCCCACGGTCTGCGATATGGGATTGCGGGTAAAGGATGCCCAGGCCACCGCCCAACGCGCCGCTGCACTGGGTAGCACATTGTTTTCTCAACCTGTTGGTGCCGGTCAGCTCGACATTCCGGCAATTCGTGGCATTGGAGGCAATGTCGTGCATTTCATCGACGAAAAATCGGATCTGCATCGGGTGTGGGATATCGAGTTTCTGCCCGCGCCACGCACCGAAGCCACCCAACCCGCCGGATTGCGCCGCATTGATCATCTGGCCCAAACGATGCGCCAGGAGGAGATGCAGAGTTGGCTTTTGTTCTATCTCTCGACCTTCGAGATGGAAAAATCGCCGGTTGTCGATGTCGCTGATCCCGCCGGTAATGTCTTTTCGCAGGCAATCCAAAGCCCTGAGGGCGGCGTGCGCCTGAACCTGAACGGCACTGACGCTGGGCGCACCGTTGCAGGAGCCTTCATTGCGGATAAATTCGGCGCGGGCGTCCAGCACATTGCCTTTCTGAGCGACGATATTTTCGAGACCTCGGAGCGGCTCAAGACCGCCGGCTTCGCCCGGCTTGCAATCCCCGCCAACTATTACGCGTCCCTGCAATCTGTCTACGGGTTGGAGGACGATCTGATCGACCACCTGAAGGCCGACAGCATCCTTTATTCCCGCAGTGGCGATGGTGAATATTTCCAGATCTACAGCCAGGCGATTTTCGGCGGGTTCTTTTTCGAAATTGTTGAACGGCGCGGCGGGTATGCGGGATATGGCGCACGAAATGCCCCGATCCGGGTGGCGGCGCAAAGCCGGTTGCTCAGGGCTGCGGGGATGCCTCTGCAATGACCCCACGCGAGACAATATCCGCAGGTTTGATCGGGCATGGAATTGCCGGATCCCTGACGCCTGCGCTGCATGAGGCCGAAGGCAAAGCGCTTGGCATCGACTATCGCTATCAGCTGATCGATACATCCCTTCCGGCCAATGCTGCCCACGCCCTGTCGCACCTGATTTCCGAGGCCGAGGGCAGCGGATACGCGGGTGTGAACATCACGCACCCTTACAAGGTTGAAGTCTGCTCGGCTTTGAATCGGCTGTCGCCCCAGGCAGCCCGGGTTGGCGCGGTCAACACAGTCCAGTTTCGCGACGGAGAGAGGATCGGGCACAACACGGATGTGACCGGGTTTGCCGCAGCCTTTCACGCGGAAATGGCGCAGGCGTCGAAAAGAAAGGTGTTGATGCTTGGGGCAGGTGGCGCAGGCGCGGCAGTGGCCGAGGCGCTGATGGGGTTGGGCGTGCAGGCGCTTTTGATCCATGACAAGGCAGGCGTGCGGTCGCAGGATCTGGCCGTTCGGACGGCACCACGCCATCCGCACGGCCAGGTCATCGCGGCCAGTTCCCTGGCAGATATTGATTTCTCAACCATCGACGGTGTCGTGAACGCAACTCCGATTGGTATGCACGGGCACCCCGGAACGGCGATTGATCCGTGCCTCTTGCAGCCCGGAATGTGGGTTGCCGACATCGTCTATTTCCCGCTTGAAACCGCACTTTTGCGACGTGCGAAAGAGATCGGATGCCGGACCATGACCGGTGGCGGAATGGCGGTTCACCAGGCAGCCGAGGCGCTTGCCCTCATCACAGGCAAGCAAGCGGACGCGGCGCGCATGGCCGCCAGTTTTTTCGACCTGATCAACCACCGAACACCGCCAAAGGTTCTCACAAAATGACGCAAATGACCGATTCCGATGCTATCCGTCACTGGTGGCGCACATCCATCATCGACATGGCACCCGGCAAGATTGCTTTTCGCGGACATCCCATCGAGACACTGATCGGCGCGGTCTCGTTTCCTCAGATGATCTGGCTGATGGTGCGCGGCGACCTGCCGTCAGAAGCCGAGGCCGATCTTTTTGAATGCGCGCTGGTGGCCGGTGTCGATCATGGCCCGCAAGCGCCCTCCATTGCCGCCGCCCGCATGGCCGCAACCTGTGGTGTGGGGCTGAACAATGTCATGGCCACCGGCGTAAACATGCTGGGCGACGTGCATGGCGGTGCGGGCGAGCAATGCGCAGAGCTCTACTACGACATTGCATCCCGGATCGACGCCGGCGCGCCGCTGGACGAGGCTGTCCGCGCCGGGTTGGATGCATGGCGTGCAACCTACGGCAAGATAGTGTCGGGCTTTGGCCATCGCTTTCACAAACCGGTAGATCCGCGAGCCCCGCGGCTGATGGATCTGGTGCGCCAGGCCGCAGAAATGGCCACGGTTTCAGGCCGCTACGCGGATATTGGCGAGGCTGTGCAGCAAGAGCTTGGCCAGCAACGCGGCGGGCGGCCGATCGCTATGAATATCGACGGCGCGACGGCGGTGATTTTCTGCGAGCTAGGGTTTCCGGAACCGCTGTCGCGCGGTCTCTTTTGCCTGTCCCGGTCGGTAGGTGTGCTGGCGCATGGCTGGGAACAGATGACGCAGGGCGGGCGCAACAAAGGCCCGATGCCGCCGCAATACCTTCCCGAATATGATCCGCAGAGCGATGACATATGACAGTTTGAAATCCTTCCGGGTGGGCCTGATCGGCTGTGGACGTATCAGCGACATCTACCTGCAAAACTGTGCCCGTTTCGAAGGCATCGAAATTGTTGCCTGCGCCAGCCTGGATGCGACCGAAAGCAAGTTGAAGGCGCTGGAATATGGCATTGCCAAAGCCTGCAGCCCGGACGCGACCATCGCAGATCCCCAGATTGACGGTATCCTGAACCTGACCATCCCTGCGCGCATGCCGCCATCACTCTGGCCGGGCTGAAGGTTGGCAAGCATGTCTATTCAGAAAAACCTTTTGTAACCGATCTGACCGATGGCGCGAAGATCCTTGCTCTGGCGAATGCCAAAGGGCTTCTGGTTGGCAATGCGCCGGATAGGTTTCTGGGCGGGCGCTGGCAAACGGCGCGGAAACTGCTGGATCAGGGTGCGATAGGAAAGCCCACTGCCGATGCAGCCCTCTCGCGGCGCCTCACAAAATGATTGATGAAATTCAAAATATCATATAATTTGGGTTTCATCACATCAAACGAATCTCACACAATGATTCTGCGGAGCTTTCGCGATGGCGAAGACCCAAGGCACACCAACGCGGGACCCTCTTTATTCCCTGGCGCATCTGACGTTGATCGAGTGTTCGGCACCGGAGCTTGTCTATATCGCCGCGCGGGTCGGATATGATGCGGTCAGCCCGCGTTTCATCCCGATGCATGTCGCGGGAGAGTTCGTAAACCGGCCCCAGGACAAAGCGCTGGTTGCGGCGACGAAGATGGCGCTGAAGACGACCGGCTTGAAAGTTCTGGACCTTGAAATCGCCCGGATCACCGAAGATTGCGACCCCAAAAGCTTTGAACCGGCATTGGAGCTTGGCGGCGAATTGGGGGCGCAGCGCCTGATCATGAGCGCCTGGACCAACAGCCGAGATGACCGTAATTTTTTAGTCGATTGCTATGCCAAGACCTGTGATATCGCGGTCCAGTATGGCCTGACTGTCGATTTGGAATTCCCTACATTTTCCCGATTGCGGACGCTGGACGAGGCACTTGATATCGTGCGCGCAGCGGACCGACCCAATGGCGGGATTCTGGTCGATACACTTTACCTGCATCTCAGCCGTGTCGATATTGGTGAACTGCTGCATGTGCCAAGCGGATTGCTGCATTTCCTGCATATCTCGGATTGCCTGCCAGGTATTGCGGACACCCGCGAAGGGATGATCCAGCTGGCCCGCGATGCGCGTCTTTACCCCGGCGAAGGCTGGATCGATTTTGCCGGCATTATAGAGCGTATGCCCGTCGTCGACTATTCGATCGAATTGCCAAACCAAAGCCGCGTCGCCGAGCTTGGGTTCGAAGAACATGCGCGGCGCTGCCTTACCCACGCCAAACACACATTCGGGGCGGCCACATCCAAGCGGCTGGTGGCCGATCCTGCCCAAATGCACACCACATCAATGAAAGAAAACAGTCATGGCCCGAGAGCTAACTGAAGACGATATTGCCCTGGTTGCGGTAATGATGGCCCGTGCCCGCGCGGCCATGGACGAGGTTGAGGGATATTCACAGGAACGGCTTGACCGTTTGGCGCAGTCGATCGGCTGGCATGCCGGCAACGAGAAAACATTTACGCGTCTGGCCCAGATGGGCGTCGATGAAAGTGGCATCGGCGACCGCGACGGGCGGTCGGCGAAGCGGTTCAAAATTCAGGGCGTGCTGCGCGATGCCCTGCGTCAGAGGTCAACCGGAGTGGTCGAGGAAGACACCGCGCGCGGGCTTGTCAAATATGCCAAACCCGCCGGCGTGATTGCCTCGCTGGTGCCAATGACAAACCCCGCGCTGACGCCCCCGGTGACCGGGATTTATGCGGCCAAGGCGCGCGACGCGGTGATCTTTTCGCCGCATCCGCGAACAGCGCAAACCACCGCAGCCACCGTCGCGGCAATGCGGGCCGGATGCAGGGCCGTCGGCGCGCCGGAAGATCTGTTTCAGGCAATTGAAAAGCCCTCGATCCCGATCACGCAGCATCTGATGGAGGTTTGCGACCTGACGCTGGCGACCGGCGGCAAACCAATGGTCAAGGCGGCCTATTCCTCGGGCCGTCCGGCCTATGGCGTTGGCGCGGGCAATTCCTCGATCGTCATCGACGACACCGCCGATATCGACATTGCCGCCGCCAATACCCGTATGTCGAAGGTTTCGGATTTCGGGTCGGGCTGTTCGGCGGATGGCAATATCATCATCCAGCGGTCGATCTATGACCAGATGGTCGCGGCCTTGCAGGCTGAAGGCGGATATCTGTGCAGCGCCGCCGAAAAGGCCATGCTGGAAACCGCGATGTGGGATGAAAAGGGCAACCGCACCTTCCCGACCATCGCATGCCGTCCGCAGCAGACGGCACAGGTTGCCGGGTTTTCCATCCCCGAGGATCGCAAATTCCTGATGGTTGAAAATCAGGGCCAGATCGGGCCCGAGCACAAATTTTCCAGGGAGAAACTGACCACGCTGATGGCGCTTTATCATTTCGAGACATTTGACGATGCGCTGGACACAGTCCGCGCCATCTATGAGGTCGGCGGCAAGGGCCATTCTTGCGGGATCTACAGCCATGATGATGCCCATATCGACGCGCTGGCGCGTGTGGCCCCGGTCAGCCGGATGATGGTCCGCCAGGCGCAATCCAAGGCCAATGCGGGCAGTTTCACCAACGGAATGCCGATGACATCTTCGCTTGGCTGCGGCATCTGGGGCGGCAATATCACCAATGAAAATGTCAGCCTCAAACATTTCATGAACTACACTTGGGTCAGCCGTCCGATCCCCGAAGATCGCCCCTCCGAGGCCGCGCTGTTTGGTGAGTTTTACGGGCAGGAGGTGGCATGATGAAAGACGCCCGGACATCCGAAAAGACCGTCGCCGAACATATCGTCGATTTTCTCGAACGCCGCGAGGTGCGCCATGTGTTCGGCCTTTGCGGTCATACCAATATCGCCGTTCTTGCGGCCCTTGCCGAAAGCCCGATTGATTTCGTCACCGTGCGTCATGAGCAAATCGCGTCCCACGCGGCCGATGCCTATGCGCGGGTGACGGGAACGGCCTCGGTGGTGTTGTCCCATCTCTCTCCCGGGCTGACAAACTGCGCCACCGGGGTCGCCAATGCGGCGATGGACTGTATCCCGATGGTCGTGATCGCGGGCGATATCCCGACGCATTATTACGGCAAGCATCCGCATCAGGAGGTCAACCTGCACGCCGACGCGGCGCAATACGAGATCTACCGCCCGTTCGTGAAACGCGCATGGCGGGTGGATCGCGCCGATCTGATGGCCGAGATCCTGGAGAAAGCCTTCCACCTTGCCGAAAGCGGCCAGCCCGGCCCGGTGCTGGTCAATGTGCCGATGGACATCTTTTCGCAGAAGATTTCCAGCGAAAGTTTCGACCGGATCAAAGACAATACAAGGTCGCTGGTGAAACCTTCGATCGACGATGAAACCGCGCGCGAAATTCTGACCCGATTGGGGGAGGCTGAAAGCCCGGTGATCTACGCCGGTGGTGGTATCCTTCTGGCGCATGCGTCAGATGAGCTGCGCGAGTTTGCCGATCACATGCAGATCCCGGTGGCGCATTCGCTGATGGGCAAGGGATGCCTGCGCGACGATCACCCTCTGGTTCTGGGCATGACCGGGTTCTGGGGCACCGAACTGGTCAATCAGTCCTGCCTGAATGCCGATTACATCTTTGCCATCGGGACCCGTTTCAAGGAAGCGGATTGTTCCAGCTGGTATCCCGGCTACACGTTCAACATCCCCGGATCAAAAGTCATTCATATCGACATTGAACCGCAGGAGATCGGGCGCAATTACCCGACCGAAATCGGTGTGGTCGCCGATGCCAAGGCCGCTCTGCGGGTGCTGAACCGCGTTGCGCGCGAGATGTATCCCGATGGCATCCGCCATAATGGCCTGACCGAAAAGATCGCTGAATTCCGTGCCGATTTCAAAGCCGGAAATTCCGAAATAGCAACCTCGGCGGCCTTTCCGATGATGCCCGAGCGTATCTTGGCCGATACCCGCGAAGCTCTGCCTGACGATGCCATTATCACCACCGACGTCGGATGGAACAAAAACGGCGTCGGCCAGCAGTTTGACATCCTGACGCCGGGGTCCATTCTGACGCCGGGCGGATTTGCCACGATGGGCTTTGGCCCGCCCGCGGCCATCGGCGCGAAACTTGCCGCACCGGACCGGGTCGTTCTCAGCCTTGTCGGCGATGGCGGGTTTGGGCAGAACCCCTCGATGCTGGCCACGGCGGTTGAACTTGATCTGGGGATCATCTGGCTGGTGATGAACAACAACGCCTTTGGCACCATCGCCGGTCTGCAAATGGCGCATTATGGCCTGACCTACGGCACCACGTTCCCGGGAACGGCGGCGGCCCCCACCAATGGCCCCGGCTATGCCGATATCGCGCGCGCCTATGGGGCCGAGGGTATCCGCATCTCCTCCGCCGATGAGCTGTTGCCAGCCCTGCGGGCGGCCATCGCAAGCGGCAAGCCCACGGTTCTGGACGTGGCGATGATCAACAATCCGACGCCGACAACCGGGCACTGGAATATTCTGGATATCTATTCGCCTGACAAGGACGTCTCGCATGTCTCGACCTGATAGGCGCGCCGCCAGTCCGCTATGCCGATGGAGGCAACAATGTTCAAAAATATCCTGATCCCCGTGGCGCTGGATCACGGGACCATAATTGGCGAAGCCATAGCGATTGCCCGGCGGTTGCAGGCAGACGGCGGCAAGATCACGCTGGTCGGCGTCGTGGAACAGGTTCCCGGCTATGTGGCCGAATACGTGATTGTGCACCCTGATGAAGAAATCAAAACAGCGATCAGGGCGAAGCTGCGCGAAGTGGCAGCGAGGCAGGGGGATCTCGAAATCGCGGTCTTGGCGGGGAAACCGGGCGTTGCAATCGCCGATATGGCTAAAACAACAGGTGCAGACCTGATCGTGATTGGCTCACACCGGCCGGGCGTGCAGGATTATTTTCTGGGATCGACTGCGTCATGGATTGTCCGCCGCGCACCTTGTGCGGTTATGGTCTTACGATAAAGCGATTGGAGCCACCGATGAACTTGCCGCGAAATCTGTTCAAGGCGGCCCTGAATGAGGGGCGACACCAGCTTGGCATCTGGAACGGCATCGGCGGGAATACGGTTTCCGAGGCCCTGGCGGCCTGCGGATATGACTGGGTGATGATCGACGCCGAACATGGCGCGATCGAGACCGGTGATATTCTGCCCTCCCTTCAGGCCATCGCTGGCTACGCGGATGTGTCTGCGGTGGTGCGACCGGCGCAAAACGACGCCGCATTGATCAAACGACTGCTGGATTTCGGGGCCCAGACGCTGCTGATCCCTTTCGTTCAATCGGGGGCTGAAGCGCAAGCCGCGGTTGCCGCCATGCGCTATGCCCCTCGCGGTATTCGCGGTATGGCGGGCATCCAACGCGCCAGCCGTTTCGGTTTCGTCGAGGACTACGCGACGCGGGCAGAGGAGGAGCTTTGCCTGATTGTGCAGATCGAGACCGCCCTTGGTCTGGATCGCCTTGAAGAGATTGCGGCCACCGATGGTGTTGACGGTGTTTTCATCGGCCCGGCTGATCTGGCAGCCAGCATGGGCTACACCGGAAACCCGGATCATCCGCAGGTCGTTGCTGCCTGCGAGGACGCAATCGGACGGTGCCGCGCGGTAGGCGTTCCATCGGGGATCCTGACACTGGACGAGGGGCTCTCGCGTTATTTCACGGCGTGTGGGACCAGCTTCAATGCCGTTGGCGTCGATCTGGCGATTCTGATCAGCGGTGCAAAGTCGTTAAAAGGCAGGTTCGTGACGTGACTTCTGGATGGCCTTGTTGATGGCGTGGATGCCCCCACCGACAGGCATTGTAATGTGCCAATGTGATGTTTGAGAAAATATCACTTTATGGGAGCGAGCTTATGGGATGAACTGCCTTCCCAACAAACCGCCGCTATTGTTGCGGGGATAGGTGAAGAGAGGAGCATCTGGTGGATATCGGACTTTTTGGGCATTGATCTGGGCATGCCCGCTTCCAGCGAGGTCTCGATCAGTTGGCGGATATAGGCTTCCAGCACCTCATCGGACATTCGAAACTTCTTCACGTCTGGAAAGAGTCGTTCTTTTTCAAGATAGTAGCAATAGGTGCAATCGATATTGCAGCGCGGCCCGATGGGCTTGGTGATTATGTTGAATGGGCGCGGTTTCATCTTCTCCCACCTTTTGGCCGACGCTCAAGATTTGGCGTAAACCATTCAAACTCTCACACTGCGATCCGATGAGAGTTTAGGCGAATGCCAACGATGACTTTTCCGCGCTCATCTCACCGCGCGTAGAACATCACCGAACATGCGCCGTTGCGCGTGACCTCGATCGAATTGCTGCCTGTGGGTTCGGCGGGCGGCGCATCGTCTCTGTACTGCAGCAGCGCCAATTGCCCGTTATCGAGAACGTGAAAACCGACATAATTGACAGGTTCCGGCCCGCAAACGAAAAAGTCCCCTCCTTGCGGCTCGATGAGGCGAAAAACGCTGCCGCCGTCGCGCACCGGTTCAAGCTGCGCTTGCACACCCGTCGCAAAGCTTAGGAGGTCTGGCGCAACGGTCATAGCACCGAGCCGTTCGACGGGACGGCTGTAAGGCTGCCAGACACCACCAAAATCACCCTCGGCGATAACGGTGCCCGGCATGGCTATGGCGGCGGCCACAATGCCAGCGCGGATCATGGCTTTTGGTGAAATTTTCATAACTAAACGCCCCCACATCAATACATCGCATCGCAATGCCGAGGCCATTATGCCAGAGAATGCACCAGGATGCACCCGACACAGATCAGCAAGGGCCGGATCAAAAGCGAGAAATCGGGACGGGCAGCTTGCGCATGCCTTCCTTCGAATAAAGGCCTGAATCTACTACATTTTCTCCAAAACTGAGTCTTTAGAGATGATGCAAGATGTGTGTTGTACTACAATACATTTTGGCAAGGGGCTCGCTGCGTGCCCCAGACCGTGGCTCTTTCAGAGTTTTGAACCCATCCCAGAGCCAACAGATCGTATCGCCAATCAACCACTCGCCCGAGACTTCGTTTTCCCTGCAACCATCGACTTGGCGGGCGGTCCTGCCGAGGTATGCGCGAAAGTTGGTGACGCTTGATCAGGCGGCAGCTCTATGCACCGGTGGCGCACGTCGCCCGGTGCTGCGACTCGTCCAAAAGTGCCTTCTGCGCCACAGCGGGTGATTGATCCAAGAGAGAGTGAATTGCTGGTTCAGATCCAGCTCGCACCAAGCAACAATCGCCAGTTTCACGCCTCAGATATCTGTCGTGCAATCGGCCAGGCTGCCTACGATGCCCGCGTTCTCGAGGTGATACTCGAGATTGGGTGCCCAAGGCCTCCAGCCTACCGGCTGATGATGGTTCCCGCGTTGAACTGTGTGGTCAACAGCTTCATGCGGTCTTTCGCGTGCTCAAAGATGGGCCCGGCGACCCTGTCCGGGAAACCATTGGGCAACGCATCCGCGACGCTTTCAATGGCAGGCACCCCGGCGGTGACGATGTCCGCGAACGCTTCGTGCCGAATGTCCGGGGGGACCCTCGCACGGCCTGCAGTTTCATCGAAATGGCGCGGCTGAATCTGGTCGAGTCGATAGTGTCGGCGACGTCCGACCGACATTGCCAGGCGAAGCTCCTTGTGGCGGAACGCGCCAGAGGTCATCGCTGGAGCCGCACTTAGAATGTCGTAGAGCGGCGTCAGGTGAAATCCGCCCGGTCCCATGAAGAGGGAGTAATTCTTGGCATGCCCGTCGATGGCTGCGAGAAGCCAGTTCACGATCTGGGCCTTGAGGAACAGAAGCTGATCCGCCGCCCGCTCGCTTGATCCTTCAAGGAGGCGTAAACTGTCCTGGATCGATGGCCCGCCATGCTCTTGGTACTTCTGGCCAGATTCGAAACCGAGTGCCTGTAGGAAATCCTCCTGCGGAAGGCGTAGGATGCCGCCCCGCGCACGGGACGTTCGGTCAAACCGGGTGACGACCAGAACCGTCTGGTCCTCGAAAGTCGCGATCTTTGCCTCGTTCACCGGCAGGTCAAGCGCTGCGGCCAGTTGCAGGCACAGCCACTCGTTCTCCACGCTGTCGGTCATGTCGATACCATGGGCGAGGATTCCCATGCGGCGCTTGAAGATATGCGTAGTGGGCGTCAGCCCTTCGGGTTTCAACCACTGGTCGTTCTGCCACAGGAAGGCGGTCTTTTCCTGCGCCCCAGCCAGCGAGATTCGGAAGGCATCACCCGCACGGATGCCCAACGGGGATGTGGCCAGATCGCGGATGGTCTGTGCGATCTGCGCTTCCTCCTGAGGCTGGCCTTCGATCATGAACGGATCGCCCGGCTCCGCACCATTGGGCAGGAATTGCATGGCACCAATGCAGTCACGTCCGATCGCAGCAAGCAGATCATGCGGTCGATCACTGCGCGCCTCGGTTCGCTCGGCGATCAGGCGGCGAAGATCGGTATTGTCCGGCAGCAGGTTCTCGAACACCGCGTTGACATGGGCACCTGATTGAACGCCGCTCATCAGCGGCAACTGGCGCGAGATCGGGAATGCGAACTCCCAAGCCAGCCAGTCGGGATCATAGGCAAAACTGACCCCGCCCGCTGGATTGTGACGGTATTCACCCGCCAACCGACCATTGATCCGAACATCCAGCTTTCTGACCACAGGCGGCCGACCCATCAGAAGATATCCTTCACCGATGGCGCGGGGGCGACCTTGCCCTTTTCTCCCAGCACCAGTTCCAGTCCGAGGGCTGAAGCCAGAGCGAAGAGCGTCGAGACCTTCGGCTCATGTGTGCCATTCTCGATCCGCGACACATGCTTTGCTGCGACGCCCGCGCGTAGTCCCAACTGCTCCTGTGTAAGCCCAAGCTCCTTGCGTCGGCTGCGCAGCGCCTGGTTCAGACCGGTCGCGTCGCGGAGAGTTTGGTTGTGCATGTGTCAGGGGCCCGTGAGGTGATGAACGTGTAGAAAACTAAAAATAACCCAAAAACATCACTTATGCAAGAAAACCCAAAAACATCACCCTTGGACCAAACTTTGACCGATCAGAAATACGCCTGGACCTCAGAGTCTTGCCGGCTTGTGGGTAACAGCCCGCCACATCCGGAACCTGCCCTGCCCGGTCACCTCCCGGATCAGTCCGCGCGCTTCCATCCAGGCCAGATTGCGCTGCACCGCTGCGCGGCTCGCACCAGTCACGGCCTCGGCCATCGGTGCCGAGACAAGCGGCCACTCGGTCAGGGCGGCGCGCAATGCCGGTGGCGTGCGGCCCGACAGAGGTGCCATGATGGATTCTGCTCGTGCTGACCAGGTTTCAATGTCGTCAAGTTGGCGCATCGCGGTCAGGGTTGCGCTGTCCATTCCATCGAGCCAGCAGGCCAATCGTTCGGCAGTAGGACCACTGGCGCGCAAGGCCCCTGCCCCACCCATGGCCAGGGGCGCGAAAACCGCACCCATTCCGTCGCCTGCGGCAATCCGGCCTGCTGTAACGGCAGCCTCCATCCGGTCACCGTGCTGGCCAAGGCCGGCGAGGCTCCAGAGGTGAAAGCCCATGCAGGCGCGGGTGATCGGGTGCAGATCGCGAGTCTCCACCATCAGGTCGAGCCAGCTGCCGGCGCGATCGGCAAAACGGTCTGCCTCAGCGTCGAGGGCCTCGGGGTCGTGGCGACCGAGGAAGTCAGCAAGGCTCTCCTCCGGTCCCGGGCCACCGGTCAGGCGTCGGGTGGCCCAACCGACACGGGCCAGTTCTGCAGCATCCTCTTGCACACCAGACAGGCGCAGGGAAATCCACAGCGCCAGCCGATCTGGCGTGATCCGGTCACCGACAAACCAGCTAAGCTCCGCCGCCTCGATCAGCGCCAAGCGGTGCCGCCAGCCTTCGGGGCCACGCCGCAACCGGTCGTCCAGCGCGCCGACCCGTGCAGCTACTCGCGCGAGCCGCGCTGCAAGGCCTGCCTCGGCCTGCGTCCAGTCGACGAGGATCGAATTCTCATCCGGCTCGGCTCGCGGGCCGGGTGGCAGGTAATCCGGTTCTTCCTCCACCGGACCGGGCAGGAACCACAGATCCTCCTCCGGCGTCTCCTCAGCCTGTTCGAGGTCCTCGGAGAGGCCTTCAAGATCATTAAAGATAACAATGCTTCGGTTGGCCATATACGCAGAATATGAGCATTATGCAAACTACCCAAGTGTTTTCGTCGAATGCCTACTTCTCTTTATATAGCACATGCGCGCGATGCTCCACGATCTCTGCCTGATCGACCTCGGCGCAGGGAAACCAAGGGAAATCACACGAACGGGGCTACAGAGCGCGCCCTTGCATTCGTTTATAAACGGTCGTTTATTAGTGATACATAAAATTGCAAACGGCCTGTTTTGATGCCCCTGATTGGCTACGCCCGCGTCTCGACCGATGATCAGACCCCCCTGCCCCAGTCGCAGGCTCTGAAATCCGCAGGCTGCGCCGAGATCCATGAAGAACAGGCCTCGGGCGGCAATCGCGCCCGTCCCGTCCTTGCCCGCGTAATGGATCGGATCGGCAAGGGCGACACGCTTGTCGTCGTGCGGATCGACCGTCTGGCGCGCTCACTGTCGCACCTTCTCGAAGTGATCGAGCGGCTGGAGGCCAAGGGTGCCTTCTTCCGCTCGTTGCAAGACCCGATCGACACTGCGAGTCCACAGGGCAAGTTCACCCTGCAAGTTCTGGGCGCAGCGGCCGAGTTCGAGCGCGCCCTGATCCGGGAACGAACCAAGTCAGGGCTTGCCTCGGCCCGCAGCCAAGGGCGTGTGGGCGGCAACCCCGGCCTGCGCGCCCGCGACCCGGCGGCTCTGCGCAAAGTCAGGCTGGCGCGGCAAGACGGCTACATGAAACGCCTGAACGAAACGGCGCAGGATTGGGTGCCGCATGTCCGCCGTCTGCGCCCTGACATGCCCTGGGAAGACGTACTGCGGCTCATCAACGGCACCCTGCCAGAGGCGCGGCGCTGGACCCAAAGCCGCCTACTGCGCGCCGTGACCGCCTATGTCCGCGATGGCTTCCTGGCAGAAACCGTGCTGGGGCGTGCCGGGCGCCGCGAAACGGACGACCGCCTGCCCGCCATCGTAGCCGCAATTAAGGGCGCAGACCCTGACATCACCCTGCAAGCCATCTGCGACCGCCTGGAAGCCATGCGCGAACGGACGCCGCGGGGGCGATCAAGCTGGCAACCGTCATCGGTCAAAATGCTTCTGGAACGTGCCGGAAGGCTGGGGTTACTGAGCTAAGCGGAATAACCTTGCAAATCTTCCGTGTTATGGAGTAATTGCAAGGTATGTATCTGCGTAAGACCAATCGGATCGTGCTATCCGCCCTTGAGAGCCAAGCGGCCGTTGTCCTTTTAGGACCCCGGCAAGTTGGAAAAACCACCCTGGCTCTGGAGATCGCTGAATCGCGACCCTCCGTCTACCTCGACCTCGAGCGCGACGCAGACCGGCAGATCCTGGCCGAGCCCGATCTCTATCTGGACGAACTGTCTGGCACACTGGTGATCCTTGATGAGGTTCAGCAGGTGCCGGGCCTGTTCAAGAGCCTACGCGGGCAGATCGACACGCGCCGACGTAAGGGGTTCCGCACGGGACAGTTCTTGCTGCTTGGTTCTGCGTCGAATGTGCTGCTCCATCAGTCGGCGGAGTCCCTTGCCGGTCGCGTTCGCTACATCGAGATGCCGCCCTTGCTGCTGGACGAAGTGGGCCAAGACCGGCTGAACGAACTCTGGCTGCGTGGCGGCTTCCCCGACAGCTTTCAGGCAGAGAGCGACCGGGCCAGCCTGGGATGGCGTGAAGATTTCCTGCGCACCTATCTGGAGCGCGACATCCCTGCCCTCGGCCCGCGCATTCCTGCCACCACCTTGCGCCGCTTATGGACAATGCTTGCCCATGCCCAGGGAGGCTTACTGAATGCGGCCGCTCTCGCCGAAGGGTTGGGTGTGTCAGGCCAAACAATCGGGCGATACCTCGATCTCCTCGTCGACCTCATGCTGGTGCGGCGCCTGGCGCCCTGGCACGAAAATGTAGGCAAGCGCCTGGTCAAATCGCCCAAGGTCTATGTCCGGGACAGTGGCCTTGTGCATGCCCTGCTTGGTCTGGGTTCACTTGAGAACCTGCTTGGCCATCCGGTGGTCGGGGGCAGCTGGGAAGGGTTCTGCGTAGAGACCCTGATTGCCGCCGCGCCCGCAGGCACCGAACCATTCTTCTACCGGACCTCGGCCGGGGCAGAACTGGACCTTGTTTTGCGCCTGCCCGCAGGCGAGACTTGGGCGATCGAGATCAAGCGTACAACCGCCCTCAAGGTGTCGCGCGGTTTCCACATGGCGGTTGAAGACATCAAAGCTGATCGAAAGCTATTGGTTTTCGCAGGCGAACGGAGTGTCCCCGCGGGGGATGACTTGCGCGCGATGCCGCTGGATGCGGCTGTTGCCCTGCTGCGCAATTCGTGACGGCCGAAACGTACCTGGCAGCCCCCTTCAAGCATAATGACAAGATATTGGATACCATGCCTCAGTCGGCTGTTCACAATCAGCGATGCGGTCACCGGCTTTGCCCTGCTCGTGTTGAGTTGCAAGCCCTGCTGGTCGCAGCTGTCGTCCCGTCCACAAAGGTTGTCCCCGATCTTTTTCCCCTGCCCCTACGGGTCATTCCTCGCGAGACAAAAAGAGCGGCGCCTGCCCCTCTCCGCTCACGCTGCGCCTCCGGTGTGTCCGGGTCTTGGCCAGCTGCAAAGTGACCATCATTACAACGCAAACAAGGAAAAAAGCAATGACCACGAACTGCATCAAATTCACCAGCGCAGACATCGAAACCGCCAAAGGCGTCGGCTCCATCTCAACCCTGACCTTCGACCTCGACATCGCCGTCGAACCTGTCGCCAGCAACAACCCCATGGCCCCCACGCACCGCGTCCTTGGCCGCTCCCCTCGCGGCAAACTGGTCGAATGCGGTGGCATCTGGAAGAAGCAGAACAAAGAAACCGGCGCTGACTACTACACCCTGACGGTCCGCGATCACGGCTTCAACGCCAACCTTGGCAAGGCCGCAAGCCAGGACGATATGTCCCTGCAGGCCATCATTCCCTGGGTTCCGAAAGACGCCGCATAGAGAGTCAGATCTTGGTCGGCCCTCTGGGTCGGCCAAGATTGCAGGATACCATCCGTTTCCAGTGAGCCGCGTCTACAAGCAAAGAGAATCGGTGTGCCGTGTTCTTTCCATGGACGCCTGCAGGATGAACGGTTTTTCGCGGACGCGCAGTTTCTGCACCTTAGGTCCGTGTGAAAGCCCAACGTAGAAAAACACTCATCGACATGGCGCGAACATTCTATGCGTCTACTTTTCGGCAGTCACCTCAGTGATCAATTTGACAGCCGTGCAGGGGCGCAAAAATTGTTTATAAACAGATTGATACTAAGTTTTCGCCATGTAAATCCAATAAACCGATTGAGTGGCGACCGCGCCATCATTGCGCCGCAGGTCTGAGTTTCCACAAGATGTGGGGTTCAACCCCATTACTTGCCTGTACAAAATGGGCTGTGGAAAACATGTTGCCCGACTCACATTTCCCCGTTAATGACACTTCTACAAGAGAAATCGCACTAAAAGCGATATTTGACGAGAGCGGGCGGTGACAATGAGGGAAATCGAGAACAACGGCGCTACAAAACCTTTCGATGAGATCATCCTTCAGCAAGGGGAACTGATTTCTGACAGGCTCAATATGTTGCGCATGGAACAGTATCCTCCTGATGCGCAGAAGAGTCTACGCCAGTTCAGCCTGGCCGAAGTGGCTTACTTCCTCGGAGTGACTCAATCCAACATCAAAAAATTGCACCTTGAGGGAAAAGGCCCGGAGCCGACGACGTCATCCTCAGGGCGGCGCAGCTATTCTGCGGAACAAATGCTTGAGTTAAGAGCCTATCTCGACAAGCATGGTCGTTCCGGGAAAAAGCGGTATGTGCCACATCGTCAAGACGGCGAAGAACTTCACGTCGTATCGGTTGTGAATTTTAAGGGTGGTTCGGGAAAGACTACAACTGCAGCGCATCTTGCTCAGCACCTCGCGTTGCGTGGTCATCGGGTTTTGGCGATCGATCTGGATCCTCAAGCGTCGCTTACGGCGCTTCATGGCATTCAGCCAGAGTTGGATGAGGTCCCCTCTCTTTACGAGACGTTGCGTTACGATGAAGAACGGCGATCCATCACTGAAGTGATCCGTACAACGAATATTCCAAACCTCGACATCGTTCCTGCGAGTCTGGATCTTCAGGAGTACGAGTACGATACGCCGGTCGCCTTAACGAGCAAAGATCCGCAAGCTGGTCGTGCTTTCTTCACCCGGATATCTGAGGCTCTAAAGGAAGTTGATGACCGGTACGATATTGTCGTTATCGATTGCCCTCCACAGCTGGGGTATTTGACACTAACGGCACTCACTGCTTCGAGTTCAGTCCTTATTACTGTCCACCCTCAAATGTTGGACGTGATGTCGATGAGCCAGTTTCTTCTCATGTTGGGCGGTATCATGAAGACGATCCGTGATGCGGGGGCTCAGATGAACCTGAAGTGGTTCCGCTACCTTGTGACCCGATTTGAGCCAACGGACAGTCCACAAAAGCAAATGGTTGGCTTCCTGCAAGCCATGTTCCCAAGCCAGATGCTACAATCTCATATGGTCAAGTCTACGGCGATTTCCGATGCGGGCATCACCAAACAAACCCTTTATGAGGTTGAGCGGGCCCAGTTTGTGCGCGCCACATATGATCGCGCAATGGACTCGCTCAATGCTGTCAACGACGAGATTACTGACCTCATTCACGAAGCTTGGGGGCGCCCGTAATGAAGATTTTTGACAGCCGTGCAGATTTAAGAATTGAGACTAGGCAATGCCTCAAGACAGCCAGTTTGGAGGGACATCATGGCACGTAAGGATCTCTTGAAAAGCGTAATGGATCCAGCTGCCGACAAAGCATCTGATGGCGGTCGCACAAATTACGCCATGCGCGGTGCGTCCAAGTCCATGAAAGTCTCCATCGACAGCCTCGCCGAAGATGCGCGCCGTATGATGGACGGCGAAACGATCGTTGAAATATCGCCAAACTTGGTCGACAACTCATTTGTTAGCGACAGGCTCGGACTAGATGACGAAGCATTTCAAGAGCTCAAGGTTTCCATAGGAATGGGGCAGCAAGACACGCCTGTGTTGTTGCGCCCCCATCCCGATGCATCCGGACGCTTCATGGTCGTCTTTGGCCATAGGCGCGTGCGCGCTGCCGCTGAGTTGGGGCGTATGGTTCGTGCAGTCGTCAAGTCCATGGACGACGTTGCCCATATTCTCGCACAGGGCCAAGAAAACACGGCTCGAGCAGATCTGTCGTTCATCGAGAAAGCGGTCTTTGCGAGAAGCCTATCAGAGATTGGGCAGCCTAAAGAAGTCATTATGTCTGCACTGACCGTAGATGGAACACTTCTTTCGCGAATGTTGTCTGTTGCACAGCAGATTCCCCGTGACATCATCGATGCTGTCGGTCCCGCAAAACAAATTGGCCGGGATCGCTGGGAAGGCTTCAAGAAGTTGATGGCAGCCCCGGCAAACGTAAAGTTGGCGCAGCAAATGGTGGCAGAGCAAAGCTTTGCGGAGTTGCAAAGCGACGCGCGGTTTGAGCTTCTTCTCAGCAAACTCTCTGAAAAGGGCCGGGCGGTTCGGAAGAAGACGAAACGTGCTACCCCGGAAAAGCGAACTTGGACCGCCAACGGCGGACGGATCAAAGGTGTTGTGGGTAAGTCTGGCAAAGCGTTCAGTGTCTCACTGACATCAACAGACGCCTCGGAGTTCGGTGACTATCTCGCCGAGAATCTTGATGGCCTCTACCAAGCATTTCTCTCGTCAAAACAGGAGAAGACCAAGTGAACTAACGGCAAAAGAAAAGCCCCCAAACCATGCGGCCTGAGAGCTGATCTAATCAATTTGAACACCTGATAGATACCTCTCTCGCGAATCGCTGTCAACAAAGCAACACCGATTTGGTGAACGGAATTCTTTTGCCTCCACACAAAACGGAGGTGAGATACAGGGATGAAGCATACAGGTTGGCGCAAGCCGACGCCGGGTCTTGGGGTTGCAGAGCAACTTGCCCAAGCCGGCGAACGGGTAAGTGTACCCAAATCTACCGCTTTTGTGGCCGTGAAACGCGTGGGCGCTCATATCGGTCTCAAGGCAGGCGACATGATGCTGCTCGATACGCTCGGTGCCTTTACACAAGCCCAGGACTGGGAGGAGCGCCGGCGACCGATCGTCTGGGCGTCGAACGCCTATCTGATGGAGCAGACAGGTTTTTCGCTATCGGCGCTGAAGCGCCATGCTCGGCGTCTTGCCGAGATCGGCGTGATAGCGTTCAAGGACAGCCCCAACGGCAAGCGATGGGGCCGCAGGGATGCAGATGGCGTTATCATCGAGGCATATGGCTTTGATCTTTCGCCGCTGTCGGCCCGTGTTGAAGAGTTCGAGCAGCTGCATGCCGAATTGCAGGCTGAGCGCGAGATCTGTCAGCGCCTAAAGCGCCAGATCACGGTTGCACGCCGTATGATCCGCGCCCGGATCGAGGCGGCGCTTAGCGGCGCGCTGAGAGGGCCGTGGGCGCAGTTGACCGGCCTCTTCGAAGACCTCCTGGGCCGGCTTCCGCAGCGCAACGAAGCCTCTGAGAGGCTCGTACGGATCCTGGCATGGTTCAAGGAGCTTCAGGAGCGCGTCGAGGCGGCGTATCTCAACGCAGCGCGTGTGGATGAGGTTGTGGAAAACACCGCTGAAACCAACGAACAAGTTCCTGAAGAGACTCAAGAAATGAACCCCAAGGAGGTCACTTCTGACCCTCATATACTAGTTACAAATCAACTCAATCCTGTAATTAGTAATCGCCCAGAAAATGAGCAAGCGGCGGGCGTGGCTCCAGACAGACAAATGATTGTGCCGGTGGAGAGGCCGGAACAGGAAAGGGAACTTGCTGATGGGCCCAAAGTGCTCCGAGGTGTGGCCGTCGATGTGCGAACGGTCATGCAGGCCTGTCCGGAATTCGCGTTCTGGGCGCGGAACATGGGCGGGTATCTCCGGGATTGGGGCGATCTCTACCGGATTGCCGGTGATTTGAAGAAGATCATCGGGATATCGGACCATGCCTGGCTGGCCGCGCAGGAGGTCATGGGCAAACAGATGGCCGCGGCGGCGATGGCGCTCGTGTTCGA
>Ga0316205_10001673_pt1 | contig 26496 bp, 8 predicted proteins | sample 3monthpyrite_MG_FD_204941 | JGI IMG/M metagenome (GOLD analysis project Ga0316205, IMG submission 204941) | Microbial mat bacterial communities from mineral coupon in-situ incubated in ocean water Damariscotta River, Maine, United States -... | ecosystem: Environmental > Aquatic > Marine >... | reverse complement strand
TTGGCGATGACTCACCCGCAGCCAGAAAGGCGGCATGTAATGCAGCATTTCTGATTTCACCACCGGTTAGCTTAGCTTCCTTTCCAAGAATGTTGGTGTTCAGGTCTTTCTCACAGGGAGCTGCAGGTGGAATATGTTTTTCCCATAGTAGTGATCGTGCCTGTGAATCTGGTCGTAAAAATTTAACTACGACCTGGAACCGACGAGTAAAAGCCGTATCAATCTGTTTTTGTAAGTTGGAAGTCATAATGCATGGTCCATTATGTCTTTCAATGCGCGATAAAAGATGACTGACTTCCATATTGGCATAACGATCTCTGGCTTCCTTAATTTCTCCGCGTTTACCGAACAGACTATCTGCCTCATCAAAAAGTAATACAACCTGTTTTCCATGAGCTGCATCAAACAAGGCATTCAGATTTTTTTCTGTTTCTCCAATATATTTACTCACCAGTAATCCAAGATCGACACGATATAGTGGCCAGTCAAGTGCACTTGCAATAACTTCAGCGGCCAGTGTTTTCCCGGTACCGGATGGCCCTGCAAAAAGTGCGACAGGACCGCCTGACATTCTTGCACCCCATTCTGATTCAACGATGGTTCGGTGAGTAACCCAAAGAAGATATTCCTTTATTTGTTTCAAACTATGTTCAGGTAATACAAGATCATTCCAGTCAGCGAGCACCGGAACTTCTATCGCTCCGGGTATTCTGATTTCATCCACTATTGACCAGCCTAGCAGTTTTTGACGGGCTCGGGTTGTAGGCGTTATCGGATAAAAGTTATCTGCGGAATGCAGATTAATCATGCCGCTTCTTATTAACGGTGAATTGCGAGTTAAACGCTGATTAAAGAGATCTGTTTCTTTATCACCCAATACAAACATTTCACGAATTAATGCTGGTGTCGGAAATGGTGAGGTCACACCTGATTGTAATTCCTGATACATCCAGCCCAGACGAGGATCGGCTTCCGGCGCAAGACTGCATGCAAGAATATCCTGATCGATGTCCTGAAAACCATAATCATTTACTACTGTTAACCATGGTTCCTGCTGGCGTAAACTGACAACCTGATCCTGCACTTCTCTTAATCTGCCTTCCATCTCTACCGGTATTTCAATACCTCGTCGAACAGCACTAACACAGGCACCCAGAAGATCAATACGTTCCCATTCAGCTGTCAATGATTCTGAAGCATTCACGAAACAGCTCCAAATAAAATGATGGCGTTACTTTTAACAAAGGTTGTTGTTAACTCAGGATTTCCCTCACCCACTTCATGTTCCCAGTCATGCACAGCATAGAGAACCGCCTGCCAGGATTTTGTATCGGGTTCTCTGACATCAGCAGGCAACATGACCTGAAAAATTCTTCTGCTATCAATATCGCCTGGATCTATACGTGACGAAAAGAATGGATCTGTATTTCCCGGCTCGTTTGAAAGTTGTTTTTCTTCAGGAGTCTCAGTGTCAGCAATTTCGTCTTTCCAGGCGACGATACTGTTATCTGTTTTCCGGCGCCAGACACTCCATTCGAATCTGACATTGCTATCTTCTTTACCAGCAACGAGAATATCGAGAGTCTGATCTAGATTACTGGTAACGTTATAGACATATTGCAATGTAGTATTTTCAGGATCAGTTGTGTCAAACAGGCAAATATGTGGAACCCAGTTATCAATGGTTGTATCTGTTTCAAGAAACTCGACCAATGGAGTAATGCTAAACATTCCCTGTGTTTGCTTATCTTCTGTCCGATTTGTATCTCCCCATGCCAGCATACCGGGCCTGGTGACCAGTGGAGAACTTTGTACAGGAAGATTATTGGGTATCGGCGCCAGGGCCATTTCATAAGCAATTGATAATCTGTACGATGTTTCAGATTGAGTTGACCAGATATGATTGAGGTTATCTAGATTTATTGTGTGCGGTACAACTTGTAATTGCGCTACTTCATTTTCATCGTTATCTTCGACGGTAAGTATTGGATGCTCATGAAGTATACGCATAACCTCTCCAATAAGTCTGAGCTCATTTTCTCCTTTACTAACATCACGCGACACCGCCCCCTCGGGTTCGCTAGACTCATAACCAATTGCTGTAACTAGACAGTTAAGCCGTACATAAAATGGATTATCATAACTAACATCCACTGGATAGCCATCATAGTTAAGATCATAAAAAAATAAATTGATTGCATTTTCTTCAAGCCCTTCAAGAACTTTTAACGTATCTCCCGGGTGACCAATCATAATATTTTCAATATTGTCAAATTCATCAATATTATCGAGTAGTAGATTTCGTAAGCCATACGCTGCTTTTGAAAGAGAACTGGCCGGCAACATTTACAATCTCCTCAAATAGAGACGACTTGATAACGAGGAGTTACTCGTATCAGACATGTTTCTTTGTTTTTTATCTGATCTACTGGTAGATTCTATGTATACATCTACCTGACCGATTCTAACTTCAGGCGATGACATTTCCTGAGCTTTGCTCTGTTGGTGTGATTGTTGAGATTTTTTCCCACGATTAACAGGCAACTCTGGGGTGCCGATTATTTGCACATTACTATAATCATTTTTTTCAGATGTAACATTTTTAATTACAGAAACCTGCTCTGCAGCTTCAGCACCCTTAATATTATTTTTCGCACGCTTATTTATTAAAGATTTATCTGCAAGCTGCTTGTTATCTTGATTGATATTAGTTATTGACCGAGATAACGCAGATATTTGTTCAGGGTGTTTAATTATTTTTTCTGATACAGGACCTTCTTTTATAGCTGGTTTATCATCAATATAGTAATCTGACTTATTATATTTTGTATCTTTTGATTGATGTAGAAGTGAAAGTTCAATATCCTGCTCTTTCTTCTTATGTCGATCTGATTTTATCTTTTCCCTGTCATTGATTTTGTTTTCATATTCAGGAATTCCTTTTTCGACTATATTGTCATATTTATATTCTCGATCATCTCCATATACATCATTGGTTTCAGCAACCACATCTTTACCCTTTTCATCTGCATTTTCTTTTATTCCGCTGTAATCTCCCTCAATTGTTTTATCCCTAGAGTTTTGGTCTTCATAGTTTTTACCAAACTCAGAATATTTTTGTTTTATGGGAGTTAACTCTATACTCCCGGCATTCTCGATTGACCTATCTGCTTCTATTATCGAAGCATTGTTATTTTCTATTTTTTTTTCAACATGATGTAGCCCAACTGGATCAGTTTCTGGTATCACAGCCTCATCATTACCTTGAATTTTTTCAGGTTTTGTAAATTGCAATGAACTAGGTAAATCATTTTCATCATAATCCACTCTGTCCCCATAAAACACATTATCATCAACTTGTTTATTAACTAGCTGTTGCGCATCTTCACTGCCGAAATCAGCAAACTCACTATCAACAGAATCATCCTGTAAATCGTTTGAAGATATATGATCATTAAACACTGAAGCATTATTTTCATAAGTATCTTTTATTGAGTCTTTCTTATGAGTACTGGAATTACTATCTTCATCTTCTAATGAAGTATATTTTTCTGTCGTTATCACTTCTACAGAAGATCCAGTTGTAGGTGTTAATTTATTTACTGTCTTATCTTGCTTAGTAGAACCGTCAGGATCATTATTAACAACATGACCGCTGTCTTCCAGATCCATTGTTGATGATAGATCAGGCTTTAATTCAGCTGTCGTATTGTGATGTTTTATTGCTTGTGAAGTGCCGATGGAATTATGAGAAAAATTTCCAGCAACTGAATCTGAAGAATTCCGCGTTGATTGACTCGATCTAGAATCAGAGATTGTTGATCGTAACAGACTCATACCCTATTCACCTTATACCGTATAGCCTGACGAACTATTTATGAGTTCGAGATAAAGCATCCGCCTTTCTTTAGGTAGCTCAAGAATTGAATTCTCACTCCAGTGATACTGACTGGCAAGCGTATGCACTTCGTCATAAAATTGTCGTTTATTAATACCGGTTAATGAGGAATGATCTAATCGAATTTTCTGCTCGTTATCACATTCCGGACAGCTGACGAGCACCTTATCACATACCGCCGGTGAAACTTCATCAAGTAACTGATCTATTGTTTCAATTTCTTTTTCAGAAAGCTGCCTGACATATTGCTCAGTTACATCTGAATTATTTACAGTCAAGATGCAGCTATATAATAATTCTGACATTGCTTCATCATCAGACAGATCTTGTATTTTATTTTGATCATTACCATTAGGCACTCGCGCAACGATCACATCATCACCCAATTTAATTGTCACCAGAGGGTACTCACTACTCGCACCTTCTACCGGTAATTCTGACCTCCGGATATCAACATCAAAATACTCATGGCAATACTGGCAACAAACTTTTAACCACATCAGATCACCATTTAGAATGGTTGCAAGTTTCAATAATAAATATTGTCGATCTGCAACACAGAGTTCAGATACGATTTCTTCATTTGCATAATAGCTACCAATTTTATCTAATGCAGCAGCTAGTATATTCGTTACAAACTCTGGCCTACCACTGTCAGGGCTGTATTCAATAAAGGTTTGTTCAACCTTCCCCGTTAGTGGTTTAAAGGTCGTCCTGTTTACCAGCTTACCATCCTTAGATAAACCGCCAGGCAATGTAACTTCGTAACCAAGCACTGTTAGATTCCTTTAATAGTTATTACCTTATGATTCTGTTGGCTCACTAACTGATGTATCTCTTAACCAGCCTTCGTGCTCTAGCTTTATCGTCTGAATACCTACTGCGTTAGTAGTACCAGCATCAAAGTCTGGCAGTGACTGATACTCAGATACCCAGGCTCTCTTAACCTGATAACTAATTGCAACAGAACCCTGGAGATTAATAACATTGATGACGATATCCTTTCTAAAATTTACCAGGGACATCCCAGAGTCACCTTCAATATTGTTAACAAGGTTTGCCCAGTTTTCAAAAACTGGGTCATGCGTTAATCCCTGTTCAAGCGTAATTGCTTCGAATTTAGTTCCTCCAGGTAACTTTCTTACATGAGTGGGATCACCACCATTACGCCAGTCAACCGCTTCTGTTGTTTTCTTAAGTGCGGTCATTTTTTTTAAACCAGCTACAGGCTGACCATCGACGAGTACCTGGAACTTAAATGTACGATACGGATCATGACGATGCGCATTTGCTGGAAAAAGTGGTGCAGCCATAACTAATCTCCTTTACTTATTGCTGGTTTACTTTCTGTTGAATACGGACGATGACAAATTCAGCCGGCTTAAGGGGTGCAAAACCAACAATCACAATAACCTGTCCAGCATCAATATCAGCCTGGGTCATCGTGTCACCCAATCCACATCGAACAAAGTAAGCATCCGATGCTTTTTGACCCTGGAATGCACCGGCTCGGAATAATCCGTTCATGAATCCATCGATATTACTTCTAAGTGCCGACCACAAACGATGATCGTTGGGTTCAAAAACCGCCCACTGGATGCCGTTGTAAATACTTTGTTCGATCATGATTGCAGTTCGCCTCACTGGAACATAGCGCCATTCAGGATCAGCTTTAGTTGCTAGTGTTCTAGAACCCCAGATGACTCGGCCACCACCAGGCATTTTTCGCATGCAGTTCACGCCAAGTGGATTGAGTTGATCTTGCTCACCATCTTCAATAATATATTTTAGGCCCGCAGCACCTACAAGACCCGCTCCCATGCCTGCGGGTGCTTTCCAGACACCGCGCGTGCCATCTATTCTTGACCACATCCCAGCAGCAAATGATGAAGGCGCAACATCTATTGTCTTGCTGGCCGTGGGATTTTTTTCTGCGTGATAAAATGGATTAGCAACTTTAATCCATGGGTAGTACAAAACCGAGTAGGTGGATGAAGGGAACGCCAGTCCATTTACAGTGGCAGACTGATCAAGCTCAAGGTTTGGTGGTGGGTCAATAATAACCATGCGATTTTTCATTGACTGGCAATGCGCCAATGTTGCACTAATAAACGGATTACCGGAACCATCATCTGCCCAGTGTTGCCCAGGCACAGCGACAATGCTGACATCACGAACTTTGCGTAGAACGCTATCATAAAAGTCGGTAAAGTCATTTGCTGTAGCCGGATTTTCAGTACCATTTTCTAGCTGTACACCTTCTCCCTGACCCAAAGGCCCAAGTTGTTGTAGCGGAATGACCCTCGCCGTTCCCTGATCAACACTACGTCCCGATGTCCCAGCACCACCATTTAGACCCAGCGTTGCTTGCAGTGTGCCACCACTGATCACCACCGATGAAACCCTTGAGCTTCCACTGCCCGAAGTAAGTGTAAAACCTCTTAACGATGCAGGATTTGACGCCTCATAACTGCAGGTGAAGTCTTTGTAAGATTTAACTGCAGGATTAATTGCCTGTACTGCATTTTGAATAACAAGAGAAATACGATCACCATCATCCTGATTACTACTTCCTTCAAGCCCAAGTTCTGTAGCAACTATTGAAATTGTCTGATCACCATGCCCGTCAATATTTAAAACAAGATCACCATCAGAAACATTGTTCAGAAAATACGTATCAGCACCAATTCCTGTGCCAGAGCCTTTATGGCTGGCATACTGTTTAGTATCAATTCGTAAATCGTTTGCCAGCGTGCTGGTTGTTATTTCTATTGAAGATAGTGGTCGATCACTATCCGCCGAAGACTCCGGCGAGGTCATGACAAAATGATCGGTACTGTAGGCACAAGTAAAAGACTGATAATCTGCAGTCGCACTCAACACTCGTACTGCTGCCTGGATTTCGACCGCTACTGAATCGGCATCCGCAACATGATCAGTTCCTGCAAGCGGCGTCGTAAATACTGAAGGTGTTAGTACTATCTGCTTGGCACCCAGACCATTTATATTTATACCCAGAGATAAAGGATCAGTAATGCGCGTGGAAAAATAAGTTGCATCCGTTGCGTCTATTTGCCCACCGGTAATAACAGCCGGCTGGTATTGTTCATTTGCATCTTCGGGATCAGCAGATTCACCCAGCGATAACTTAATAATGTTTGAGCGTTCATTTACTGACTGGATAGCATACTGACTATCATCAGGTCGCATGTTTAAGTCGGTAAATACCTCATCAGCGATAAATTCACTTAATCCATTTTCATTAATTGCTTGATGCCCAACTTCCAGATCAAAACTCAATGCATCCTGATCCGGTTTAACAATTTTTACAAAGACACTATTACCCCACTCTCCGGCACTTGAAGCATTGATCTGGATCACTGGTGATGCTGTCGGAGTACCGCCTGTTCCTTCACCAGATATTTCTGTTGACGCCTCTATTGATCCTCCACCTGCTAGTCGGCAAATAAAAGCAGATTTTCCGCCATTTAGGTAAAAGGACTGTACTGCCATACCCATAGAATCACTTTCAGATGAAATACCTCCATAGAGAGAGCTATAGTCGTCAAAACTCTGAACCAGCTCAGCCTCACCAACAGGTCCTTTTGTCGCTTTCCCTACAAACGCAGCTACTGATGTTGCCACTCCTTCAATTGGTTTTGAGCCACTGGGAATTTCCTCTACATATACACCCGGATGCAAATAACTTGGCATGACCATCTCCTGATTATTTATTTCAAAAATTAATTTTTAAAATACTTCGTTATCCTTTTATACTTTTAAAGTATTTGTATTCCACTATTTATTCCCAAATAATTGCAGCACTACAAATTTATTTTAATTATCTTATTTAAAACAGACTCATTTATGTCATTCATATATAAGCCCAAACTCTTACCATTGTTTAATAACTCAACAACTATTAATTCATTGTTCTTATTAAATATTTCTGTATATTCATCAGGCAGCTGTTTTTGACCCCTACCAACAATTACATATGAATCATCATCACATACTGCATCCAGCACATTATCCAAGTCTTTGTCACAATTATGGACTTGAATATTATTTTCGAGTAAAGAACGCTTGATAATTTCATCAAGAATTCCATCTCTAATACCACAGACAAGACAACGTAGCTCTTCCATAAATATCTCGATTTATTTTAAAGAACAACATATAAGATTATTTTATTTTAATAAATCGACAAAAAGATCTGTTTTGGATTTATGTTTAGAACTGATTCTATAGAACTAGAATTATGAAAAGATCTATGTAAGGATCTAGATCTATTGATCTATTTCTGAGGCTAAGTGATTATTTCGTAGCAGACACGCCACTTGTGCACGACTCTCAACACCCATTTTTACAAGTATATTATGTACGTGGTTTTTGACCGTTGAGAGCTCAATAGTCAATGTTCTTGCTATTGCTTTATTCGACATCCCATCAGCAAGCAATTTTACAATTTGAATTTCTCTTTGAGTTAATGCATTAAGAAGGTTTGAATAATTTATTTTTGCATCGTGTATTTGCTGATCATCGTGTTTATGTTTTACACAGTTCAGAATATATTTCGTAATACTGTACGGGCAATAGAGATTACCCTTAGCTACCGTTTTTACTGCGTCAACCAGCTCTTCAATTGTAGATTCTTTTGTTAAATATCCGGTTATGCCAGATTCTGCGCACAATAAGAAATTATCATCATTTTCAGGCACTGCAATGACAATTATTTTTATATGTGTGAAATCATTAGTAATAGAAGTTAAAATTTGACAGCTATTCGACATTCGCATATCAAGCAATATAAGGTCGATAGAACGATTTTTTAGTGAATGAATAGCTTCATTATGATTTTCTGATATAGCAGCTACATTGATATCAGGTTCTTCACCAAGAATTCTACCCATGCCTTCTCGATAAAGCCTGATATCACTAACTATCATCAAGTTGATCATTTCAATCTCCGTATACATGATCTATGCTAATTACTTAGATACTTGAACGCTTTGTATCATATCCAGATACGAATTAGTTGTATTCTACAGATATTAGAGCAACTAAGTTTTTTATTATTTAATAAACCTCATCTCTATAACTCTATCAAGAACTACTCGATACAATTTTCACAAAAACCAATAATATTATCAATGATAAAAATCAATATTTCTATGTCCAAATCCTGAATTTATTTCAGTGTTACGACTTATAAAAATTCATTAATTTAGCACTTTAATCTCGTCATACCATACAACCTATTGTTTTTTAATTGTTATTATTCTACAGGGTTTCAATCTCTCTTCTAAGAAGCACCCTTAAACGTTGATATGACTTGTAATTCTATGGTCTAGTAAGCTTAAAAAATACTTTAATACTAACCCTCAATGACATTAACTTAAGCCATCTAGATTTTAGCCACAAAGTTTATGAAGAACCCTTCACTATCATAGTCAAGATCTGTCAAATCATCGGAGAAATCGGTAAAGTTATATCCAAAACCAAATTTTATGTTTTTCTTAACGTGACGATAGAATGCCAGTAAGGCACCACTTTTTGTATCACCAGCTTCTGGTAGTTCCAGCATTCTGGCTTCGATCAAGGCATCCCATCTGTGGGCGAAATGCAGATCTGCTCTGATAACGTATAAATCTGCATTACTTTCAAAGAACTCTGGATTAACACGATCCAGACTCAGCTCACCAAAACGGTGCGCGTATTTGCCGCCAAGACTCCATCGGTTTGTTAGGTCATAAGTAAAGTCCATTGAGATGACTTCACTTTTCTGAATATATTCTGCTGATGTATTATTCAGTGTTACCTGATCTGTTGCCGGTAAATTATAGAAGTATGTGTACTTGATTAAATAATTTAAACGATCGTGTTTTACCGGGCGGTAAGCATAGCCAATAACCGCTTCGGTGAAATCACCGTTATAGAACTCGCCGAGTGAGCTTTCACTGGTGGAATGATTGAGTTTACCAATTAGTCTCCAGTCAGGTGTGATCTGATATTTAACACTGTTTTTATACAATACGGTTATGCGTTCTGATGTGGTTGTATCGGTGTTCTCTACATTATCTTCACGGTATTCAATGGCTCCGGCGTATTTGACAGCATCTGCGTTGTAACCCATCCTGAAACCAACGGCATTTCTTTCTGTGGTTGCGCTGGTCTTATTGTCTTCTAATGTGCCGATATCAATACTGGCGCCAAATGTGAATTTTTCATCCGGTTTGTAATCTGTTCCCATTGAGTGCGTTAAACCTGTCGGTACGTCTCCATGACTATAGCGCTCTTCAACGTACATGCTTGCACTGTCTGAGAATTGCGTTTTAAAGCCAGACGAAAGATTGCCTTTTTGTGCTTGCTCACCATTATCAGTGCGTTCGTTTTCCAGCGCATAATTGAGGTACATATTTGTTTTATCGGATAACAGATAGTCTGTACCAATTTCAGCACCTGTACCTAACTCACCGGTTGATACTTCACCTTTTAACTTTAATCGCTCAGTGAGACGATAATCTCCACCAACACCTAGCCGATCATTTTCTTCACGATTACCAGTTTGCTTTACGGTATCCTGTATAAATCCATAAGTACTCCAGTCCTGTTTTGAATCAAAACTGGCTTTCAGGGCAATATCAGTTCGTTCACCTTCTTTTTGAGTTAATGGTACTAATACAGAGTTATCTTCTCTTTTATCATTTCTCACACCTGCAGATAATTTCCAGTTATCCGTTAGTGAATAATCTGCATCCACTTCAAGCGCTGAAGTATCCAGCCCATCTTCCTGCTTTTTACTATCTGTTTTTAGCTTCAGCGTCAGATCATCTATTACCGGGTACTCAACTATTGCGCCAATTTGTTTTGTATCTGTTAGTGCAATAATACCTGGCGCTGAATAACCTGCGTCCAGATTTTGTGAATAGAATGTCGCCTTACCTTTTACACCATCCACCACATCTTCAAAGCGAAGACTTGCATCTAAACGTAAAGCATCTGATGAAATTGTATTATCCAGTAACGGATCGACCTGATTAAAGTTATAACCACCATCAGCAGAAAGACTACTCTCTCCACTTAAACCCTGACTACTTGCCTGCTCTACTTTAACCCAGGTTCCAGTATTTTTCCTGAAGGTGATATCAACTGCACTTAAACTGTGTTCTTCCAGATCCTCACCAAAAGAACTAAACGTTGCGCCCAGTTTTAAATGATCATTGATCCAGTAATGGGTTCGACCACCGGTTGATAACTGATTAGTTTCTTCAAAGCCCGGCGTGTATTCATAACGAGCAACCAGATAGACTTCATTGTCTCCACCATTGCCACTATCTACAATAGAACCATCATTGCTGGTTGCAGAAATTGGCGTTGCCAGTAAGATACGACCCTGTATTGTGTCAATATCATAATCGAGTACCGGTACAAGATTCTTAACACCCGTCACCAGACCAGAAATTTTATCCCGAACTTCAACACGCAATCTTTCTGACCCTGCAAGAATATCATGATGCCTTAAGAAATATAACGAACCACCGGTACCACGGAATTCATCACGACTACTGATTGTGCCCGGCTCTGCTGCAAAGAAATCCAGTTTAAAAGTCTTTTCACCAAAAGCCGTTATCGAAGTGGTTTCGTAATGGAAATTGGCTCCATATAAATTCCTATCGACATGAGCAAGATTATTATCTGTGTAGGCAACATTAAAGTTACCCCACATACCATAATCCGTTCCTTTCTTTAATTTGATATAAAACTTACCCAGTGTTGGCGCCATTTCTTCAACAGTGCTGTCATCACCAAATGTTGGGTAGTAATAATCCGGATCAATGCGTCTGAAGACAGCGCCCGGTGATTTATCTAAGAAATGACTGAACAACTCATCAATCGGCGCTTCTAAAGTATCAGCACTAGCCGTCAGTTCCCAGTTATCACCAAATTTTCCTTTTGTGTAGAATGCGATTCGCCCATCAATCGCTGTATCACTGTCGTAATGTGTTTCATCACCAGTGATGAGTTCTGCCGGGCCATTTGTTGAGTCCTGTGCAACTGTAATGTCAGCTATACCAACAAAGAACCAGTCTTTCTTTTTCAATTTAATATCGCGTAAATATAAATCTCCATTGCCTGACTGATCAAGCAATGCTACTTCAACACTGTGAATGCCAGAAGGTATAATTTCTTCACTGATGAATTCGCCATTTTTATTGACCGGAACGGAGTGACCAGCGAACCAGACAGCATGCCCTTCAGGAATATTTGTACCGCTTACTTTTATCGAACCACCGTTTAAATCTATTGTTTGTAGTGCTAGTCGTGAATCACCGAAACCACTCAGTAATTCTGGGCTTGATTGTTTTGTATCAGATGTTTTGCTGACTTTAGTTGCAGGTGAATCTTTCAGATCATCGACAAGCCAGATACTTTGTGATCTGGTTTCATCAAAGTTACCAGCTTTATCATAAACGCGAAGCACGTATTTGAGTTCAATTTGTGGAGCAACAAAGTCAGTGTATTTTGCCTGCCATTCAGCTTCACCATCTGCATCAATCTCTAAGACTGTAATGGGTTCATCGCGAGTAGATTGCTCTTTTGTAAACAACCTGATTTCTGATTCAGAAATAAAACCGCTGTAATTTGTATAGCTTTTAAAGGTAACCAGATCTTCTGGGAATGTTGTATTGAGCAAATCTCGGTAACGAATAATAGTTGGCCATGCCGTTACGTTTAGTCGTGGCTTAATATTTAAATTATCAAACTTAAACTGAATATCAGCTTTTTCTAATGACACATCTGTGCAACGCTGCACATCAGCACTGCTTTTACCAATATCATCAAGTGGTTTTCCGTCAATGGAAATTCGCATCATGTTTAATGCAAATGGGTTTTTGAGTACAACTTCTCTGGTTAATCGTTCAATTTCCAGACCTTCCTGATTATCAAGTATTGCAAGATCATCATAAACCACTCTTGCTTCAACGCGTGACTCATCAACTTCAAGGAATCCCGCATTAACAACGTCATCGGAGTGGACAAAACCACGGCCTTCAAATTCAAGTTCTTTTTCAGTAAAACCACCCAGTTCTTTAACTGCTTCTTTAACTCGCCTAGCTCGTGAAGTCGATAGTCCAATATCATCTCCATATACTCTGGCTGTTCGACGATCGAGCCGTGCATTATTGGTATAGCCAATTAACCGGACCCGAACATTACCTTTATTAGGTAGCTCTGCCATGATGCGTTTGAGTCGCTCTACATAACCCGCAGGAAATACAGGTTTTCCTTTTTCAAAATATACTGGTTTTACGTTGCCCGCTGGCGGTTCATAAACACGTGTGACGGTTTCAGCGCCTGCTGTTTCAGGACAAAGCTGAGGCTCATCAGAAATGTCCTGAAGCGGATCATCATGCCAGAACTCAATTTCAATTCGGCGATTGGCCGCACGACCTGTGACAACATCATTAGAAGCGACAGGCCAGGCCGCACCTTTACCATCACTATCGACCTGCTTGTTAGAAAGTTTCATTGCCTCTTGCACAGCAAGCGAGACACGTCTTGCATAGGCTTTGGATAATGAAACATGTTCACCGTATATTCTTCCTAAACGTCCTGTAAGCGGCAAATTATCCGTATGACCAATAAACTTTATTTGAACATTCGATTTATTTTTTAAGTTCTTCAGCGCCTGTTTAAGCTGTTCAATAAATTTTTCTGGAATTTCACCCATACCCTCTTCATAACGTAAAGGCGGTACCAGGTTTTTTAATCTGGCGCGTTTAGAATGGCCTTCTTTAAAACGTATTTTACAGACAGTCTCTATACGACAGATTTTAATTCTTTTTGTTTCCTGCTGAATTCTGACTTTTTTCTCGACCATCTCTTCATCGACCTGGTCATACCAGACCTGAACTTCGACGCGTCTGTTTTTAGTTCGTCCCGCATTGGTATTGTTATTATCAACAGGCTTGCTATCTCCCAGACCATCAAATGAAATTGCTTCTGGCGGTAAATGTAATGCTCTTTGGAAAAATTCAGCCGTGGTACCTGCCCTTTCTCGTGAAAGCCCCAGGTTATCTCCATACTGCTCTTTTAATGAACCCGACAACTTCACATTATCAGTATGCCCAATAAAATGCAGTCTTACATTGACGCGGTTTTTCATTCCATTAAGAATATCGCGTAATAGATCCACGTAGTTCTCAGGTATATTAGCTTTACCAGATTCAAACTGAATGGGTGGCACAACATTTTCTAACTTCAGTGTTTTAATATTTTGTTGTAATACTTTTTTAAGCTCTATATTTTTATTTTCATCTGTCGCTGTAATCTCTTTACCTTGTGACCAAAGCTCTGGCTTAATTTCAGCAGGTAAATGTATTTCTGTGTTTTCAGCTGGATCACCAGCATCGGTAATTTTAAATAACTCATCCGCATTACCAGTGAATGGCAATAGCGTTAAGGCTACAACAGAAAACCCAAACAGACCTGAGTATATTTTTAGTCTAATAGCCATCAGTTAAAGTCCCCACGATTCAAAGGACCACCTCTTCGCCAGAAGACTTCAGATTCAATTACCAGTCTGTATTTATTAATTGACTCCCATTGCTTAAATATCTGTTCTTTTAATTTATCAAGCCTGTCATTAACTAACCCTTCATTTTCTGTATCAGCCAGATAAGATAAACGAAGTACAGACGGACCTTTTTGTAAGTGTTGCATAAGTAGATTTAGTCTAGGCTCCCATAAACCATGCACTTCATCACTATTTTTAACAAACACATCATTTGCCAGATCCATACTCACTACTTTGTGTATGGTTGCTGCAAAGTTAAAGCTCAACATTTTACCCCGGGTAGCACGTTTAACTCGTGGGTTTTCTGATGTCATCCGGTAACCTGAAGGCAAGCTTCGTTCATCCACCTTCATGATGAAGTTACTACCTCGACTTGCATCTGGCACTGCCGCACAGGTCACATGAAAACGACCATGCTTATCACTGGTAACAGATAAACCTCGAGCAGATACTATTCGAACACCCTGCAAACCTTCTTCATTTTCGTCCTGTTTTGAATTCAGGTTTTTATCATCAAACACTTTACCGATGATATCGGAACAGTCGAAAGCAGGGTCAGGAATTACCCGAACCGTAGCCGAAGCCACACCAGAAGCAGAACCATTGGTTCGGGTATCAAAAACTTCGGCTTTATTAATATATTCACCTTCGTTAACCGCAGCACCAACAATCAGTAATAATTTAATCGTTTGCGTATCATTACTTGGTAAATCAATATTTTCCCAGGTCAGTCGTAAATCATTTCTGACTGGTTCCAGTGAAACGCCATTCATTCTCGCTGAACCGTCTACGTATTTAAAACCAGCCGGGAAATTATCAATAATATTACTGTCACTCAGTTCTACCGGTAAGGTGTTGGTGACAGTAATCGTATAAGGCACTAACTGACTTCGTATCACATTAACCATTGGTGTTGTTTTAGTAATCGTTACTGCACTGGTTAATATCGGATCGATTGGTAAATGATTATTAAACAGCTGACTATCTTCAGGTACTTGAGCATCATCAAGTGTCAGGTGTAAATAATAGGCTGTTGATATACCGACTGGTACAGAAACGACTGGCGCAAACTCAGAGGCTTGAGCTTCACAGAAATTTAACGTTAGTGGCAACGCATCGGAGATGCCAGCCGGACAATTAGGTACATTTAATGCTGCTGTGTTTTCATCAGTAGTCGGTGGTATAACTAATGATGGCGTTGCATTGTAATCCACAGCCGGTGGCGTGATACGAATCAGATAATCATCGCCGGCTGTACAATCTGGCTGACTAAAATTAAGATCAAACTTGTAGTAACCACTATTTAATGTAACCTGATTTTGCTGTGCGGCATCATCAAAGCAGTCGGATGATAGTTCAACCTGACTGCTTGCATTCAACATACTTACTGTCGCACCGGTAACTGGTGTACGTAAAATTGAATCGTAAACAACACCATTAGGGTCAATTGGTAAATTCAGATTAATGATATTACTACCTGAACCGATAACGATATTACTAACTTTTTGCAGGTTATTTGTGTAACCAAGTGCAACCGGCGAATCTGCCAGGCCTAATAACGCGGTTGTGCCTGTTGAACCTGGCGCACTAAATCGTAATTCGTAACGATCAGTTCCTACATCATTTGGTAATAAGCCATTAAATTTATATTCACCATTTGCATCACTTATTTGTGAACCTAATAAATTACCATCGCGTAACAAATCTATTGTCCAGCCAGTAAGAACTTGCTCTCCACTGTCGAGTGCATTGTCAAAATTCGCATCATGCCACAATGCACCATTCAGGTTACCGACACCAGGTGTACCACCCAGGTCTATCGATACCGAATCACTGTCACTTTGTAATCCAGAGTTCCAATACACTTCGGCAATATTGGTTAAGGTTGTACCAATCGGCAAGCTATTATTAATATCAACAATGAACCGAAGTTCTGCACTTTCACCGGGCTCTAATGAACCATAGTTTGTTCCATAATCTGCTGTGATGACAGGGTCAGTGAAACTAACTCCGGTTGGTAAACCATTTAATAAACCCGAACCAGGAACATAAGTCATCTGACCTGCAACCGGTAAATCAAGGTCATCAGTGATTAAAACTGTCATTGCAGGTACAAGACCAATATTAAATACACGAACACGGTATTCAAGCTGCCCGCCTGCGAGTGCCGGGCCGCCACCGATAACAGCAACGTCTTTACTGATTGATAATAATTGCGCATTGCCAACAACAATTAATGTTGGCTGATCACCATTACTATCAATACCATCTGCATCAGTCAGTTCGGTCGGTAATTCTAAACTGTCCACACTACCCTGGTTACTGATTACTGTGCCAACGGCAACACCGGTATTAACTTGCACATCAAATGTTATGACAGCACTTTCACCTGCGGTAATTGTACCTTCAGTCGATGCCGGGACTGGTAATGCTAAATCTGATGAGCTGATTGCAATCGGTGTGATTAATGGAGACACACCTGCATCGGGCTGATCATAAGGCATACCGTTTAACGTCACACTATCTGCAATGTAAGTCGTATCTGCAGGTACCAGATCTAACAGTGTTACTTCAGTTGCCTCGGTTGCACCATTATTTGTTACTGTGATGGTGTAGCGAATAATATCACCCGGATCAAGAATGTTTGGGGTGCTATTATCGATCTGAATAAGAACTGTTTTTTGCACATTAAGTAACGGTTGATTACCGACAACGTCAATAGTCGGATCATTAAGAGTTGGTGTTGACGGATCATCAGAAGGCGTTTCAGGAATCGCCGGACTTCCCGCACCTTCAGCTGTAACAAAGGCCTGATTAGAAATAATTGTTCCATTAACCAGATCATCATTAATTATTACATCAAAGGTAATCGTTGCAATATTTCCAGAGAGTGCGGTTGCATCACCTCGCATGTATCCCGACAATGTATTTTCAGCTGCGTTAATCGCAATACCACTAATAAGTGGTAACTCATCAACCACAAGATCACTTATCGGATTGCCATTTAATGTTGTGCTTTCTGCTACATAAGTTGTGTTGGCAGGTAACTGATCTCGCAAGAAACTATTGATGGCATCTTCATCACCAATATTTTTAACCGTAATGGTATAACGTAAGGTATCACCTGAAATTAAAACATCAGGATCATCAGTCATATCATCTGATGTTTTAAATACTTCGAACTGTGCTGCCGAACTGATCAAGGTTTCAGTTGCGTTTTCATCACCACTGATTAATGGATCATCAACACCATTTACGTTTGGATCATCAGTTGGTAAATTTATTTCTATTGATTGTGCAAAACCCTGATTAAGTACCACTGTTCCATTTGTAATCACAGGTACCAATGTGACATCAAATTCGATATTAACTGTGTCACCAGGATTTCCAGCCACATCTAAAGCCAGCCCTCGAATATCAACCCGTCCTGAATTTTTTGAACCACCAAAGGCATCCGTATTACTGGTATTAGAACCTAACGGTGCTGACACAATATTTAAACTGCCCGGCAAAAATACCGGGACTGCATTTAACGCATCCAGATCATCTACAAAATCAAAATCACTGACTAACAAATTACTCTGGTTTTGAATAAAAATACTGTAACGCAGTGTATCTCCCGGCTGCGCATTGCTACCCGGATCCTGACCCGTGGTTAAATTCACCACTCGTTTCTGAATTAAAATAACCGGCGTATCAACATCAATCGTGTGCGCATCTTCGTGATCAATAATTGTGGTTGAGCCATCGCTTAGTATTTCATTATAGGGTCTTGTTTCATCAGTGGCTCCACTACCCGCTGTATCCTGACTAAACCACTCTGTTGTACCGGCAACATTAGTTAAAGCTGAAGCTTGCGGGGTATCCGTATCAAGCGAGGCCTGATAAGTAATAATTAAGCGATTATCTTCTGGCAACATTGCTAAAGCAGATTGCATCGTAATACTAAAGACACAATCAGGTTCTGGTAAAAAGCTGACGACGTAATCTATGCCTTGTGTCAACACGGCGGTTACAGGTGTAATACCATTAGCAAGGAAAATTTGTGCGGTTACATTATCGGGAGACACATTACACATACCACCCGGTAGTGGTTCGAAACTCGGCAACAAGTCTGAGACGGTAATATCCCATGCCGGTGCTGTTCCCGTATTATGAACATTGAGCGTGAAAACTTCCGGTATACCAATACGCATGTCAGCTGGACCAGATTTTTCCAGCGTTAATGTATCAGGGCCGACAATAGTCATGTCCGGTGTTGTTGTATAAGGCGTGCCAGATTGTTGTGTGGTTACATCGTTTTCAACTTGATTAAAGGTATAGTCGGCGGTGTTATTAAATGTCAGACCAGTGAAATTTGTACCTGTGTTAGCAACTTGAACAGTGAGGCTAATAACAATTTGTTCATTTGCTGGTATATCAATACCTGTTGTTACATCTTCGATAACAACATTTGTTACCGTACCAGTATTGACCGGTGTCCAGTCAACAGAACCACTGACTTTAGTCACGCTTACAAAATTTAAATCGGCATCTGACGCAATAAGATCATCAAGAATTCGAACATCATGCAAAGTGGTTGCAACAGGTACAGCAGGCACAGTGATCTGGTATGAATAGATTTCACCAATAGAAACTTCAAGTACAGCAGGATTCTCTTTAAGTAAGGCACCCGGCGCTGGCGTTGTTAACGTCGTTATTGCTGTATTGCTTGGACCATAAATTTCACGAACACCAGTAACGCCATTTAAAACAGGAACGGCTTCATCATCCAGAGAATAATACAAACTCGCTGTTACCTGATTAGTCAGGGACAGGCCTGCCCCAATATTTGCATCTGTTTGAACCTGATAAGCCACTCGTAATATTTCGCCTACTGGAATGGTATGACTGTCTGCAATACCTGTATCTAAATCCCATCTGACGAGACCAGTATTAACATCATACGTTGGCGTAATATTAGTTAGTGTTGTAGCTGAATTAACCAGCGTCATACTTAGCGGTGTAACCGTAGCTGTTCCGTTTCGCATGCCTAACGGAATAATGTCTTCGATAACAGTATCGTAAGCTGGTGCTGTTCCGTTGTTAGTAATATCAACGGTGTAAATAACCAGTTCGTTTGCATCAAGTACACTGTTACCACCAGCAGCCACTGCCGATTTTGTCAGATCAAGTAATGGCTGTAATACAATGATATCTTGCGAACTGATTCTATTAGCAACACCAGTAGCGGTTAGATAATTTAGCTGCGCATTATTAGTAAGTGTGATGTTATTTAATTGCGCATGAACTGTATCCAGAACACGTGCGGTATAAATTATTACAAAATCGTCATTAGTATTATCTGCATCAGAAACATTGGTTATATTACCTATGGTATAAGTAACAGAACTTGTACCGGTAATCGGATCACCGCTGGGTACTGCACTAATCACATTATGTAAAAATGGCGCAGAAGCTGTAAATGGTGCAGCCGAATCTCCATTTATACTGACTACATTTTCAAAAGCCAAACCCTGTGGCAATGTATCAACCAGAACTACATTATTAGTCTGCCCTTCCTGAATCGCCAGACGTAATTCGTACTGCACAAGATCACCAATACGAACATTATCATCAGCAGTATTAAACGTATCAGTGATTCTGGATTTTGTTAGATTCGTGTTATCAGGTGATATCAGTGTTGTTGTTGCCGGAGCAGTAAAATAGTCATTACTTACTGGTGTTGCCGAGCCATCACGTTCTAAAACATTGATATCTTCAAGACCCGTCCATTGAACTATCGCACTGTTTGTTAATGACTGATTAGCTAAAACAGAATCGAGTACTAAAACATCATAAGTAATCGTTACAGTACTTCCTTCAGAAATATCGATATCAGCAGTTGCTGATGCTAAATTCCAGTCCAGTGTTTGTATTGTAGTAATTCCATCACCAGTAATTACCGGATCATTAATAAAACTCCCTGCATCATCAATTGTGACAGTACCAGCCTGATATAAAAGACCTAGACTTAGCTGATCAGCAATACTGATATCAAACGCATCAGAAAAATTATCACCTGCGCCAGCACCAGAAGCATTTAACGTCAATGTGTAACGTAAAATATCTCCACCAACTGGTTGATTACCCGGATTAGTGTCGTTAACAACACTTTTTGTAAGAGCAACTAATGGCTCAACGATTGTTAAACTGGTTGCTGTGGTACTACTACCGGCAAAAATCACAACATCACCGGGCGCATTGGTGTGCGTGTAATTGGATGTGTTTGTAAAGTTGATACCAGCATTGGCATCAACATTATTAGCAACTCTCGTCACTATTTCAAAGATAGCTTCTTGTCCGGCTGGTATCACATCAAGTGAAAAACTAATATTACCCGGTGCAACAGTATTATCTGTAAAAACAAAGTTATTGCCGCTAATTTCAGTTGCACTTATATATTCCAAACTCGGATCTAACGTATCTGTTAATAAAATATCAAAACGAGCCGCATTGCTGGTCGGTATCGTTATTTGATAAATTACAGTTTCACCTACCGTTGCTTCACCACTAACCGGAACCGTCATAACTTTTGATGGCGGCACAAACGGATTGTTATTCAGCATGGTGAATGTTGCAGGACCAAGAGCCGGATATAATTGTCCAGACTGCACAGGTAACGACCAGTATTCATCCAGATCAAATGTGTTATCCCACATTTGGTTAGCACCAAAGTCGGTATAAAATCCGATATCGTAATCAACATCGACACATTGACCCGGCAACACTGGGTTCAATAATTCAAACACCATAGTGCCACCACGAATCGCAGGTGGTGTGTAGTTATAACCAACACCTGAAACTTGCAAGACACCGTTGATGTAAACATCTGGTTGCAATAAACCATTAACGGGACCAGTGATTGATGTTTCATTAAGTTGCGTTGCAAGTGAGTCAGTCAGTTGTATGCTGTATGCCGGTGCCAACCCAGTTGTATTACAACTGGATACACGGAAGTTCATTACATCGGTTGCAACCTGAACATTGGTATTAGTTGTTCGTCCGCCACGATCAATTTTTGTTGGCGCTGCCATAATGGGCTGAAAAACTGTAATGCCTGATGAGTTTTGCAATCTTGCCGGATCAACAACAGGATTACCGACACCATCAAGATAAGACATGGTCGCAGTATTTATTAAAGCCGTGCTGGCTACATGAGTAAGGAAGTTTTCATTGACTCGTGCGCGATAAATAATAAATAAAGTATCGGTAGTGGCATCACCTGCAGGATCATTTGTCACATTACCGATTGTAAAATTAAGATTACCCGTCTGCCCTGCTACAGGAAGTGCTGCTGGTACAATGGCAGAATAGTTATAATTTGAACCAACGCCTGCAGCTGGCGGCGTATAGTCTGGTGTCGTATCACCATTAATACTGACAATATCTACAAATGACATGCCTGTTGGAAGTACATCGAGTACGCTGACTGACTGAGTCGTGCCTTCCTGAAGATTGAGTGAAAGTTGGTAAGTAACAATATCACCAATGCGAACAATTGAATCACTAGCTGGTATGAAAGTATCTGAAATAACCGCTTTACTAAAACTATTATTATCAACAACTGTAATTGTGGATGTTGCAGGCCCTGCACAATAATCGTTAGGAAGCGTTATCGTCGGACAACCATTACCTGTTCGTTCATAACTACTAGCAGCGTTAAGTGATGTCCAGTCAATCCATACGCTGTTAATTAAATCCACATTGGCTTGTGCGCCTGCGAGTATTTCTACACGATATGTAATAACCAATGTACTACCGATAGGTACATCCAGACTGTTATCTGTATTACCATTACCCCAGATTAATGGTCCAGCCGGGGAATTTAATGGTGCAGTTACAAAGCCAGCAACATCAACACCATCTAGTTTAGCCGTCGGCGTAAATGTTGTATCTAATTCAACTTGCAACGGCAGCGTATCAACAACGTTTATATCATATGCTTCTGCGTTGCCTGTATTAGAAATTGTTACTGCATATTCAACAATATCACCACCGGTTATCGGTGCTGCTGAAATTAATGTTGCGGATTTGTTTACTGTAAGAACAGATTCGGTAACTGTAATGGCTGCAACATTATCAACCAGACTTTCAGTACTGGCGTCTTCACCATTGAGATAAAACGTTGTGACATAGTTTTCAAGAGTGCTGCCAACATTTGTATTCAGATCATTATTGATTCGTGCGAAATAATTGATAGTAATTGATGGATCAATAACAGGCGCGCCTGTTGTATCATCTTCTGATGTGGTAACAATGGTTCCTATATTCCAGACCGCATTTCCAGATGTCGCGTCTGACGGGAATGAGTTAAAAACAGCTTCTGCAGGAGGTGATCCGTTTATGCTGGCTATACCATTAAAGCTATAGGTAATATCAAAACCTGCATTATTTGAAAGTACATAAGATAACCCTGAACGATCAAGCTCATCATTTACAACAAGACCATTAGTTGTGCCTTCTGGCAGATTGATTACAACTTCAAAGTTTTTATGTGCACCAGGTTCAGTTAATAACCCCGGACTCAGATCGTTTTTACTGATTGTTAATGCAGGAACAGTAGTAAATGTTGTTGCGTTGGTTTCATAATCATTTATTAAATCCGCGAGATTCGGAACTGCACCAATACGCATTCCCGTTGCACTACCATCAGTGCCTATTGTTCCGCCAATATTTAATGCCGTGTTTTGATCTGGCAGCGAGGTCCAGCTTGCCTGAATTATATTATCAAGTACTTCATGCGGTTCAGCACCATCATTCACCTGAACATCAAAAGTAAAACTAATACTCTGTGCCGGTGCTATTGTATTGTCCGGATTAGCAGGCGCCCAGCTAAAGATTGGCTGATTAACACCCAGCGTTGCGGTATCAACATTGTCTGGCGGATCAGTGCCTGCAACATTATTTAAAAAAGTAAGATTACTTACTGAGGTCAAATCATCAAGCACTCGTAAATTGTATGCTGCTGCTGTGCCGGTGTTTGTTGCAGTCACAGTAACTGTAATAACATCTCCTGCATCATTAACTGCAGACTCATATGATTTTACTAAAGCAATCACAGGTTCATTCACAATCAAATCAAACTGACTGAAATTTTGCGTAACCTGAAAATTATCTTTATCCCGATAACTAACAAATGCATTCGTTACTGGTGAACCATTACTAATAAGATCAGACTCATTGACAGTCGCGATATTATTTACTCTTGCAATAAAAGTAACAGGAAAATCAAATAAATTATTATTGGTTGCTGCTGTCAGTTCCTGATCACCAAAATACCAGTAAACAAGATTACCTGAACAGGTAGGAGTGATAGTGCCACCAGGAAAAAAGCCGGCAGCATTATATGGCGCAGCATCGAGATCAACATCAGGTGCCTCGATACACCTTATTCCTGGAGGTAATTCATCTCTGATAAAAAAGTCTTTTAGGTTTGCAACAGGAATCAGTGTACGAAGTCTGTACTGAATTTCCTCACCAATTGAGACAGGTTGTGGTTGTCCACCCGTTATTGTGGAATTTGAAAGCTGAAGAATTTCCTTAGGCTGTGTTTGTAACGGCAAAATTTCTACAACAGCTGTTGTAGGCGCACTGTTGTAAACACGGGCACCAGATATTTCACTGTTTGAGCTCAGTACTACCGTTTGATTACCTGAATCGCCTTCAAGACTGTCATAGTTAACAGTCACCGAATTAGTTAACTGTTGTACCGGAGATATCGCGTCATCGGGATCAACACGATAATAGAAATCTATACTACTGCCCGGATCAATTTTTAACAGCGCATCACTATGCGTATGAGAAAAGGTAATGGTTGCCGGTGTTGTGTTAGCAATAATGTTATCAATAATTGTGCCTTCACCATTTACATCAGCCGCATCCGTTAAGCCATCACCATCATTATCCAGACCGTCTGTAGCAAAGGGAACAACCAGCATCAGGTCACTAATATCAAGCACATCAGTTGACGTCAGGTTATATGCCGGTGCTCTTGCGACGCCACCACTACTCGCCTGATTGGTAATGGTTATTTTGTAAACATATGCATCCTGAGTATCACCATCATCTGCCAGCGCAACAAAATTTGTACAGGCATCACCAATTCCATAAATCGACTCGTTACAAACTGTCTTAGTAACCAGAATATTTGGTTCAGTAACGGTCAGATCAACACGGCGTAAAGGCTCACTTGGGTAGCCAATCGTACTTTGACCCAGAGTAAATATTTCATCCAGACCAGTAACGGCATTATTAAACACTGCTTCGAAAGTAGAATTTAAGATATTACGACTTTGAGCAGTGTGCTGATTAGGTATCGCAATTGTATCAACTGGTTTGTTCAGTACTCGCGTTGTTGCATTGACTCTGAACCACTGATCTTTAATTGTTATCCTTTCTGCAGGAACCGCCTGATTGAAGGTCCAGTCAAACCAGCCTTCGTCGGTTGCAGCTAATGCAGGAGGATTAAGGCTGATACCAGTAATTGAAGCACTACTGGTTAACAAAGGATCGGTAGATGAAATATATGACTGACCATCAGGAAGTTGATCGACGACCTGAATATTCTGAACCGCAATATAAGTAAAACCGGGTGTTTGAAATCCAAACCAACCACCTGTATCAATCTGCACACTACACTCTTCACCAATTTGAACCAGCACATCAGGTGATGCTGGCGGCGGATTATTTTCTGAACAATTACCTACCTGGTTTTTAGTTAAATTAAAACCGATCACCCGAGCGCGGACTGAATCCAGTGAATAATTATTTGCACGATTTACAATTGGAACCACGCTTGGGTCAGGAAACCATAATAACGTACCGTCGCTAAGTGCAATTTCGCCAACAACATCTGCACGAAGTGACAAGTCATCTTCTGCAAGCCTGCCTGCATCGCTGGTTTTTATAACCTCAAAATTAAGCGCTCGCGTTTGTCCGGGATTAATCGTGCCTATACCCGTACTGGTACATTCATACACTGTTGCCGTTGCCGGTAAGTCTGTCGGATCATCCCAGACTTCTAATAACGGAGGGTTAGTTGTAGCAGCACAACCTGCTGGCACTGTTATAACTTCCATGGTGGCACCAAAAGTTACGTAAGCAGAATAATCATCTGCATAGTGCCCGCCATTATTGGTTAATGAAATTTGTAAAGGTAATGGCTGTGTTGGATCATTCGTTAAAATGAAAATTAATTCTGTGCCCGTGATATCAACATCAATATCTTCAGGAAAGGCAGGAAAGTTATCAGCATATGGATAAGATGCTGGCTGCTGTGTCGCTCCGGGATTACAAAAATCTTCAAAGGTCACATACAACTGATTGCTAAGTGTGACGTTATTGGCAGGATCAGTACTATCACCAGTATTTTCAACACGCACATCAATATTGGCGACCTTATCAAAAAAGGCAGGTGGAATCATGACGACTCTAAACTGAACAACAGCAACATCACCCTGTCGTAACATATTAAATTGATCCGCATGAATGGGATGAGTCGTAGAACTGGTTAAATCAAATTCAGGCGCAACATTTGCTAAAGGATCAAGCGGATCGGTACTGACTAACGGAAAGGTACCCGCAACTGGATTTGTCCAGGCAATAGTATCAACCAAGCCATTGTAATTTCCATACAATGGCGTAACCGCAATAGTTGGCGTGAACGTAGAATCAACCACATACTCTGGTGGCAAGACATCTCTAAGTTTTATATTTTTAACACTACCACCTGTTGCATTGGTAATGGTAATGGTCATCAACCCTCGGCTACCAACAGGCTGACCGGTATTAATACCGGTCAGTGCACGTTGTATTTGTAATCCGTTATTTGTAACTAGTGAACTCAACGTTGTTGTTGAAGTACCGGCACCAGCACCACTTGAAGTTTGATTAACCCCACCATCACCAGGAATAACTTCACAACCCCATTCAACATTAGAAACGGTATTGGTTTTATTGGTGGTACATGAATTTG